>ENA-ORSJ01000846-ORSJ01000846.1-human-gut-metagenome-genome-assembly--contig:-NODE-846-length-29536-cov-8.464333_pt1 | contig 29536 bp, 27 predicted proteins | sample MGYA00242191_ERZ509158 | MGnify/ENA primary metagenome ERZ509158 (study PRJEB26280, sample SAMEA2338623) | human gut metagenome | biome: human gut; feature: human-associated habitat; material: faeces...
CGGCGCTCACCTTTAACCATGCGCTCTTTGAAATGCTCACCGCCGCCAAGCTTGAGGGGAAAGACAAAACCGCCTGGCGGGATCGTGCGCACGAAGCCCGTGCGTTTATCCATGCAGTCGAGGAGCGCACCTCCACCATCGTTTCCGTAGCGCAGTGTATTGTCGACAGACAGCCGGGCTTTTTTGAGGCCGGCAAGGCCGCCCTTAAACCCATGGTTCTCAGGGACGTCGCGGAACACTTAGGCATTGCCGAATCGACGGTGAGCCGCGCCGTGTCCGGGAAATACCTTCTCACGCCCCGCGGTACACTTGAACTTAAGGCCTTTTTCACGTCGGCCGTGACAGGTGAATCCGGCGAGAGCGTCAGCAGCGCCCGCGTGCGGCACCGCATCCGTGAACTGATTGACGCAGAGGACCCGGCCAAGCCCTTGTCTGATGACACGCTTTCGCAACTGTTAGCTCATGAAGGTATTGTGGCGGCACGCCGCACGGTTGCAAAATACCGTGAGGCGGAAGGCATTGGCGCCAAATCGGTGCGAAGGCGGATGAAGGCGTTGGCCGGACAGTGATTTCAAAAGGAACATGCAATGACGGACACGGCAGAGGACACCAAAACCATGCAGCTTATTATCGTCACCGGCCTTTCGGGCTCGGGAAAGTCGATTGCAATCCGGGTGCTCGAAGACTGCGGCTACTACTGCGTGGACAACCTCCCCGTGGACTTTTTAAAGGAAGTGGCCCTGGGCCTTAAAGACCACGGCCACAAGAAGGTCGCGATGGCGATTGACGCCCGAAGCCGCTTAAATCTTGCGAGCGCTGAGGAGCAGGTAAACGCCCTCAAATGCGCGGGCTGCGACGTGCGGCCCCTCTTTCTCACGGCCTCAACGCCTGCGCTCATTGCGCGCTTTTCCGAAACCCGCAGGCGGCATCCGCTCACGATTTCCGCAGAAGAGTCCGGCACGGGGCTCACGCTGTCTGAAGCTGTGGAAAAAGAGCGCGAGCTTTTGGCGCCCATTGCCCCCTACTCCTACGAGATCGACACCTCAAAGCTTCTGCCCAATACCTTGAGAGACTGGGTGCGGCAGTTTGCCGGGGCCCCGAAGTCCACGATGACGCTTGCCTTTGAAAGCTTTGCCTTTAAGCGGGGGATCCCGGTGGCAGCCGACCTCGTTTTTGACGTCCGTAACCTCCCCAACCCCTATTACGATCCGAAACTGCGGCCTCTGACGGGCCTTGATAAGCCGGTCGCAGACTATCTGTCAGGCATTGCGGACGTCAACGACATGATCGCCGATATCGAACACTTTATCCGCCGGTGGCTGCCGTCCTACGAAGCTCAGAACCGTCATTACCTAACAATTGCGGTGGGCTGCACGGGCGGCCAGCACCGAAGCGTCTATGTGGCGGAGACCCTTGCCAAGCGCTTTGCGGACTTTCCCGGCACCGTGGTGCGGCACCGGCAGGTCGCCAAGATCCGGGCGGCGCAGGCGGCCCAATCCGCTCTCTCCGTCCAAACCGCCTGATTAAAAGGTCGGGATCACTCCGCCCTTGTAGGTCTTTTCAATGAAGGTCCGCACATCAGTTGCCGTTGCCGCTGTTGAAAGCACGGAAAAGGCGAGAACGCCGGCGGAAATAAGAGAACCCGCAATGCGGGAAAAACGTGAGGTCATGGTTTTGCCCGGTCCTTATTGGAAAAAAATCGGTGAGAGGCAGCGCTCTCGGATGCGGACATTGTGCAGAAGCAAAACCACGGCTTTTTCGGACTTTGAGCGTCCTCTGCGGTATTGCCGCGCAAAACCGGTAATACCTTTGCGAAGGACGGTTTTTTGCCTGTCAGAAGCGGCCGGCTAAAACCTCAGAGGCAAGCAAAAACTTCTTGACGGGGGCAGGCAAGGCCCCTTCTTCAGCGTCTTTGCGGGTAAAGCCCCGGGCGTTTTCAGTTGAGGGCTTATGCAGCACAAGTTCCACGCGGGCATTGAGCCGGTAGTGCGAAAAGTCGTGCGTAAAACACCCGATGTCTTCTCCCGCTTCGGAAGCGGCGGGCAGCGTCCAGAGCCCCCGCCATACGCCTTTTTCGTTTTGTTCGGTAAGCCACACACGCCCGTCAGATAGGTACACCGTAAAGACCGCGTCCTTTACCGGGCGCTCCTTTTTGGGTTTACGCACAGGGAAACTTTCCTGGCTGCCCTCATGAAACGCCCGGCACCAGGCGGATAAGGGGCAGATCATGCAGGCCGGTTTCGTGCGCGTGCAGACCGTGGCGCCGATATCCATCATCGCCTGATTAAAAACGCCGGGATGGGTTTTTGAAACGAGTTTCTCAGCCGCCTCCCAGAGAAACTGATCGCAGGCCGCCGTCCCCACGGGAGACGTTACCGTAAAAAGGCGTGTGAGCACCCGTTTGACGTTGCCGTCAACGACCGGAGCGACCGTGCCGTAAGAAAAACTTGCCACCGCGCTTGCGGTGCTTTTGCCTATTCCCGGAAGCGTTGCCAGTGTTTCAACGTCCTTAGGGAAAACGCCCCCGAAGTCACGCACGACAACCCGGGCGCAGGCCAAAAGATTGCGGGCCCGCGAGTAGTACCCCAAGCCCGCCCAGAGTTTCATCACGGCTTCGTCGTCAGCGGCCGCAAGAATCTGAACCGTCGGAAAGGCCGCCATAAAGCGCGCAAAGTAGTCCTTTACCACCGCAACCTGCGTCTGCTGCAGCATGATCTCCGAGACCCAGCGGCGGTAGGCGTCTGCAACCATCCACGGCAAACCGTGCCGCCCGCATCGCTTCTGCCAGGCGACCAGTGCCCCGGCAAAGACTTCGGGTTCTGTGAGTGCGTCTTTTACTTCTGACATGTCGGGCAAAAGAAAGAGCTGCGGCCGTTCTGGACAATGCGTTTAATAAGACTCCCGCAGACGGGACAGGGCTCACCCTCACGCCCGTAAACAGAGCACTCGAGCGCAAACCAGCCGCTTTCGCCGTCGGTGCCGTGAAAGTCTCTGAGCGTCGTGCCGCCCGCGGCAATGGAGCGCGTCAAAACATCGCGGATTGCAGTGAGGAGCCTTTCGGCTTCCTTTTTCGTGACCTTAGAAGCTTTGCGCGTGGGGCGGATACGGGCCTCAAAAAGGCTTTCACAGGCGTAGATATTGCCGCAGCCGCAGACGATCTTGCCTGAGAGCAATACCTGCTTGATGGCGGACGTTTTGCCGCGAAGCGCTTTGTAAAAGACCTCGGGGGTCAGTGTCTTGTCAAAGGGCTCGGCGCCGATGGTGTTTAGGGGCGCGAGTTCCCTCGGATCGGTGTCCGTGACTTTAATGTCGGAAAACTTCCGGGGGTCGGTGAGGCGCAGAAGCGTTTCATCATCAAAAATGATGTCAAGACGGTCGTGCGGGCCCGCCGCGGGTGCGGCATCCGCCCTCCAGAGCCGCCAGGCGCCGCTCATTCCGAGGTGCGTCGTAAGCCACGTCACCAGCCCCGCCGATTCATTTTCAAAGCGCCATATAAGGTACTTGGAGCGCCGCGTGAGGCTTGTGAGTCTGAGGCCCCCGATCAGTTTCATGAGCGGCGGCACCGGACTTCTTAAGTTCGTGCAATACGCGTGCACGGCGCTCACCCGTTTACCGGTAAGAGCGGGCGCGAGTGCCTTGCGGCAGACCTCAACCTCGGGAAGTTCGGGCATGTGTGTTGTCCTGATGCAGTTGCAGTTAACGGGATGCTACACCAGCGCAAAGGCCTGTCTTTTTGTGTACGGCAGCCGGACTATTTTTCGGATTTGCCCGTCATCCATTTTTAAGCAATACCGAGTATCATGCGCAACAATTCGCCGAGTTAACAAAGACAACTTGCGGGGCGAATCAACAAATACCGCTAAAGCGTCTGCCGCGACGTCGCTGGTTTTCATTGTTCAGCTCACTGCGTTGGACGCTTGGTTTGCAACGTTTTCAACGTACCATTGGAGCATGGCAATGGCCAGCGATTTTCTTTTTACCTCCGAGTCCGTCAGTGAAGGTCATCCCGATAAGGTGGCCGACCAGATTTCCGACGCCGTACTCGACGCCTGCCTCGCGCAGGATCCGATGAGCCGTGTGGCCGCGGAAACGATGTGCTCGACCGGTCTCGTTGTTTTGGCCGGTGAAATCACCACGGACGCTCAGGTCAACTACATTGACCTCACCCGTGACGTCTTAAAGCGCATCGGCTACGACAATTCCGAATACGGCATCGACCACAAGGGCTGCTCGGTTCTCGTGGGCTATGACAAGCAGTCCGAGGACATCAAGCAGGGCGTGGACGAGAAAAACCACGATCCCCTCACCCAGGGCGCAGGCGACCAGGGCCTGATGTTTGGTTTTGCCTGTGACGAAACCCCGACACTGATGCCCGCCGCGATTTACTACGCGCACCGCCTCGTGCAGCAGCAGTCCATCGTGCGCCGTAACGGCGTGATGCCCTATCTGAGGCCGGACGCCAAGAGCCAGGTGACGCTGCGCTACGTGGACGGTAAGCCCGTTGCCGCGGACACGATTGTTCTCTCGACCCAGCACTCCCCGGAATGGTCTGTGGGCGACCATATGAAGCCCGAATTCGTGGAAGCGGTGGTCGAAAACATCATCCGTCCGGTGATGCCTGCGGAATGGCTTAAAAACACCCGGTTCCTTGTGAACCCCACCGGCCGCTTTGTGGTGGGCGGTCCCCAGGGCGACTGCGGGCTTACGGGCCGCAAGATCATCGTCGACACCTACGGCGGCGCCTGCCCGCACGGGGGCGGCGCCTTCTCCGGCAAGGATCCCACGAAGGTGGACCGCTCCGCTGCCTACGCCTGCCGCTATGTGGCAAAGAACATTGTTGCCGCGGGCCTCGCGCGTCAGTGCCAGATTCAGGTCTCCTACGCGATCGGCGTCGCGGAACCCATGAACATCACGGTGCTCACCAACGGCACGGGTGTCATTGCCGACGAAAAGATTGCGGAACTCGTGCGTAAGTTCTTCGATCTGCGTCCGGGCGGCATCATTCAGATGCTCGATCTGCGCCGTCCGATTTACTCCAAGACCGCCGCCTACGGTCACTTCGGCCGCGAAGAGCCGGAATTTACGTGGGAAAAGACCGACAAGGCGATGCTTTTGAAGGAAGCCGCCGGTCTCTGACCGCGCTTAAATCCCTGGCCGGAAGGCAACTTCCGGCTTAAGGTCCAAAGGCCCGCAGGAACTCCGTTTCTTTCGGGCCTTTTTCATGCTTAGTTTTTACTCTTTTCCTTAAACGCGATTTCGTGCGGTTCTTGCTCCGCTTTTTCGGGCACGAGCCGCCCGATGGCTTTGACAAAGAGCCCGACACAGACCGCCGAAACGAGCGTGCCTTCCCGCAGGCCCACGAAGGTGCGAAGGAAATACCAGGATATGGCGGCCGAGGCTTTCTTACGCCACACGTTTTTTCTGCATCCTGTCGCGGATCAAAATAGCCGCAAGGTTCATGGCAAAGACCAAAAGAACCAACAGAAGCCCCGTACTGTACTGCAGGGGCCGTGTCTTTTCGATTTCGGTCCCCGCGGTCGCGAGCACGTACATGTGGTAGGGCAGCGCCATCACGCTGTTAAAGACGGATTCGGGGAGTTTCGGCGTATAAAACACCGCCGCCGTAAACATCACGGCACTCGTTTCGCCTGCGGCGCGCGCCACGGCAAGAATCGCCCCCGTCAAAATCCCGGGAAGCGCCGCGGGAAGCACCACGCGCCCGATGGTCTGAGACTTTGTGGCCCCCAGAGCGAGACTCGCCTCACGCCAGGCGCCCGGCACCTGCTTAAGCGCTTCTTCCGTGGTGTTGATGATCACAGGAAGCGTCAAAACCGCAAGCGTCAGAATGCCCGAGAGAAGACTCACGTTAAAGCCCAGGGCTGTGACGAAAAACGCGAGCCCGAAAAGCCCGAAGACAATCGACGGAACGCCCGCAAGGTTTGCGACCGACAGACGCACGATGCTTTTAAAAGCGCCGTCTTTACTGTATTCGTTCAACCACACGGCGCACGCGACACCAAAGGGCAACGCAATGGCGATGGCGCCCGCCGCAAGAAGAAACGTCCCCACAAGGCAGGGCCACACACCGCCCTCCGTCATCATCTTGCGAGGCGCATCAAACACAAACTCCCAGTTAAGGGCCCCTGCCCCGTTAATGAGAAGAAAGGCGCAGGCGGTGACAAGCGCCGCGCAGTTAATAAAGGCCGCAATCCGCAAGCCCCCGAAGGCAATCAGCTGCTCGGCAAACCGCTTCGGGCGGGACTTTTCCTGCGCGCGGGCACAAAGACTTTTCTGCACCATTTTGTTCTCCTTAAACAGCCGGCGTCTTGTAGCGCTGCGCCATCTTGTAGGCGACCGCATTAAAGATGAAGGTCATGAGAAAAAGCGCGATGCCGGTGGCAAAAAGCGCGTGGTAGTGGGGACTGCCAAACGGCGCTTCGGCCATTTCCGCGACGATGCTTGCAGGCATCGGTCGGATGGGATCGAAAACGGATTCCGGCACGATCGCGGCACCGCCCGCGACCATCAGTACCACCATCGTTTCACCCAAAGCACGGCTCATGCCGAGCATGACGGCGGTTCCGACGCCCGAGAGCGCATACGGGAAGGTGACAAGTTTCAGAGTCTCCCAGGGCGTGGCGCCCAAGGCAAGCGAAGCGTCCTTTAAAGCCTGCGGTACCGCATGCAGGGCATCTTCTGAAATCGAGCAGATCGTGGGCACGGCCATGAAGGCAAGCATCAGTGAGGCGTTAAAGAGATTGAGTCCCGTGGCGATCCCCAGGGCATTCTGCAGCCATGGCGCCACAAGCACCATCCCGATAAAGCCGATCACAACCGAAGGAAGCGCCGCCAAAAGTTCAATAAAGGGTTTGACGATTCGGCGGGTTTTATCCGACGCCACTTCAGAAAGATACGCTGCGGTCGCCAAGCCCAGCGGTACCGCAATAAGGCTTGAGAGCACCGTAACGGAAAGCGACCCCGCAATCAGGGAGCCGATCTCAAAGTCCGGGGCATCTCCCACCGGATACCAGTCGGTGCCGAAAATGAATTTGAGCGGAGTGACCTGGGAAAAGACCGGCAGCCCCTCCCGAAAGAGATAAAAGACGATGCCCGCAAGTGTCGCAAGCGACGTGAGCGCGAGGACGGTGAGCCCGATTTCGACCATCCGTTCCCGTCGGTTTTTATTGATCATTGTCGCGTCTCTGTCTGCATGAAGGGCCGGTACTCACTGACCGGCCTTTTTACTGGTGTTTTACTAGTAAATTACTTGTAAAAACGAGGGCTTACGGCAATGCACAAGAGCTGCAGCGCCCCGCGTTTCATTTACTCGTGAAGCGGCACGAAACCGGTTTCCTTCACAAGCTTCTGGCCCTTGGCGGGATCAAGCACAAAGTCGGTGAAACTCTTGGCGGCACCGGAAGGAGTGCCGTTGGTGAAGAAATAGAGTTCACGGGAAAGAGGCCAGGTCTTGGTTTTGGCGTTCTGAGCCGTAGCCTTGGTGCCCGCGATCGTGAGGCTCTTTGTCTGCCCGTCAACGTATCCGAGGCCGATATAGCCGATGGCGTTCACGTTCTTTGCAACCGTCTGGACAACCGTGCCGTTAGAAGTCTGCAGCAGCGCTCTCGGCGTCACGCGGGCCTTTTTCATGACGAGCTCTTCCCAGGTTTCAAAGGTACCCGAGCTCGAGTCGCGGCTCACAACGACAATCGGAGCGTCCTTGCCGCCCACATCCTTCCAGTTCCTGATCTTGCCTTCATAAATGGCCTTGAGCGTGGCAAGCGTAATGCCCTTCACAGGATTGGCGTTGTTGACGACCGGAACGATGGCGTCAACGTCAACGGCAACAGCGGTGCGTACCGGTTTGACGCCTCGGGCTTGGGCGAGCTTCGCTTCACTTGCCTTAATGTCACGCGAGCTCATGGCGATCGTTGTAAGACCGTCAATCAGCGCCTTGATGCCGTTGCCGGACCCGCCCCCCGAAAGGGAAATCGCCGCGGCACCGGCTTCATGCGAATAGCTTTCCGCCGCCTTCTGCACAATGGGAAGCACGGTGGTGGAGCCGTTAATCACGAGTTCGGCACCAAAAGCCGTTGTACCGATCAGACCGGCCGCGAGCACCGCAGCCACTTTCTTCATCATCATTTCGTTTTGTCCTTACTGACATCAATGGCGCCGGACACGTCAGATTTTGCTGTTTGTCCATCCGGCACCGGTTAACCGAAATCCCGGAAACCCCATTTCTCCGGGCACATCGTTTTTTCTTTTTTCGATTGCGCATCTTGAGCGCCGTTTGTGACGGATCAACCCTTTTTTCGTGACGGGTTGATGACGTTTTCTTTGTCATCGTTTTGTCACCGAAACGGCACAGTTCCGACAAAAACGCGGCATACGATCGCAGATCACACGTAAAAGACGCTTTACAAAAAAATTGCCGGCCAAACCCCCGGCCGACCGGACAAAACACTCATGAACGACTTTCAGACAAACGAAAAAACCGACATCAAGATCCACGCCGAACACGTGGACTTCTTTTACGGCAAAAAGCAGACCCTTTTTGACATCAACCTTGACTTCCGTGACCGCGAGGTGACGGCTCTGATCGGCCCTTCGGGCTGCGGCAAAAGTACGTTTTTAAGAACGCTTTCGCGCATGAACGAACTCATCCCCGACACCCACATCACGGGGAAAATCACGTTGGACGGCGATAGCATCTACGCGCCTGACTTTGACGTGGTGGCGCTCAGACAGCGTGTCGGCATGGTCTTTCAGAGGCCCACGCCCTTTCCCAAATCCATTTTTGAAAACGTCGCTTATGGTCTGAGAGTTGCCGGCATCACCAACAAAACCCTCATCCGCGACAAGGTGGAGGAAAGTCTGAAGCGCGCCGCGCTTTTTGAAGAAGTCAAAGACCGTCTTAACGACAGTGCCCTGGGGCTTTCCGGCGGCCAGCAGCAGCGCCTCTGCATTGCACGTGCGTTGGCGGTTGAACCCGAAGTGCTTCTGATGGATGAGCCCTGCAGTGCTTTGGATCCGATTGCAACGCAGCGCCTTGAGGAAAGCATCCTTGAACTCAAGGAGTCGCTCTCTATCATCATCGTGACGCACAACATGCAGCAGGCGGCGCGTGTGTCGGATAAGACCGCGTTCTTCTTTATGGGGCAGTTGATTGAATTTGACGCCACCGACACGATCTTTAACCACCCGAAGTTCGAAAAGACCCGCGACTACGTGAACGGCCACTTCGGTTAAGTACTTCTGCGGCCGGCAAACAACCGTGCAGGCCGCGAAAACTTTGCTAGAGTGTTTCCTTTCCGTTTTATCTTTACAAAGAAAGGTTCGGGATATATGACCATCCGCGTCTTAACCGGCATCAACACGACCGGTACGCTTCATCTCGGCAACTACTGCGGCGCCATCCGCCCCTGTATCCGCGCTTCTCACACCGAGGGCGTTGAGAGCTTTTTCTTTATGGCGGACCTCCACGCACTCATCAAGTGCCAGGATCCCTCCCGTATCGAAACAAGCCGCATGCAGATTGCGGCAAGCTGGCTTGCCGCGGGTCTTGATCCCGAAAAAGTCACCTTCTACCGCCAAAGCGATATCCCGGAAATTCCGCTTTTAAACTGGATGTTTAACTGCGTCTGCCCCAAGGGTCTCATGAACCGCGCGCACGCCTATAAGGCCGTGGTGGAGGCTAACGGCGCCCAGCAGGAAGACCCGGACGTCGGTGTCTCGATGGGCCTTTTCTGCTATCCCGTTTTAATGGCCGCAGACATCCTGATGTTTAACGCCAACCGCGTCCCCGTCGGCAAAGACCAGATTCAGCACCTGGAGATGGCGCGCGATATCGCCACGCGCTTTAACAACCTCTATGGGCTCGGGCACGACTTCTTTGTGATGCCGTTTGAGCAGGTTGAAAAAGACATTCCGGTTCTGCCCGGTCTTGACGGCCGCAAGATGAGTAAGAGCTACAACAACGTGATCCCGCTTTTTGAAGGCGGCGAAAAAGCGTTGCGTGAAGCGTTAAGCCGTGTTGTCACCGACAGCAAGATGCCCGGAGAACCCAAGGACCCGGCAGGCACGGCGCTTACCCAAATCTATGACGCTTTTGCCGACGCCGGTGAGCGCGAAGTCTTCCGCAACCTTCTTACCTCCGGCATGGGCTGGGGCGACGCGAAAAATTACGTTGCCGACCGCATTGAGTCTGAAATCGGCCCGATGCGCGAGAAGTACGCCTACTACACAAGCCACCCCGATATCCTCGAGGAGATCCTGCAGGCCGGGGCTGCGAAGGCCCGCAGGATTTCAACGCCCTTTATGGAAAACTTACGGGAAGCCGTGGGTCTCAGACGCTTTCATGCCGTTAAACCGGTGGAAAAGAAGGCGGCTACCAAAAAGGCGCAGCTCCCGGTCTTTAAGCAGTACCGGGAAAAGGACGGGAAGTTCTACTTTAAGCTCACTGCAGCTGACGGGACACTTCTTGTCACCTCCGCCGCGTTTGACGACGGCAAGAGCGCCGGGATGGCAATCGGGGCCCTCAAAAAGGGCGACCTCTCGGTGCTTGAAACGGCGTCTTACGCAGAAGGAGCAACGGTTGACGCGGTGAAGACGGCGCTTGCGCAGCTCAAAGCCGCAGCTGAAGAAAAGTAAGCCTCACAGACGCTCACAAAAATCCCGGCTGCGTGCCGGGATTTTGTTGTCCGCAGGTTTAGCCCCAGCTTGCCTTTACGCGCCGGATCAGACGCGCATCGCGCTTGGTGGGACGGCCCTTGGCGATGGTGGACGCCGGTTCCATCGCAATCTTTCGCATTTCGCTAACCCGCAGGCGTTTTTCTTTGGACTCATCCGTCTCGCGGTACAGGGTCTGTGCCACCGGCGCAGGCCCCCGCACAGCCGAAATCTTTTCCACAAAGATGTCGAACCGCTCGTCCCCTCTTTCCACCGTCAGACGGTCACCGGGTTTGACTTCCCGGGAGGGTTTCAAGCGCTGGTCATTGAGCCTGACGCGCCCGAGCTCCACGGCTTCCTGCGCAATCGCCCGTGTTTTAAAAAAGCGCGCCGCCCAAAGCCATTTGTCGATACGAATACTTTCCAACTCTGCCGCCATGCCGCACGTTCCGTTCAAAAACCGTTTCAGAACGCGATACTAAGGCAAAACGCGGGCAGCGTCCTTCCGGCACTGATCTGCAAAAAAACTCAGCCCGTCTTTCCGGTATTACCGCGGACCGTTACCGGCAACCCGCTACAATGCCTCACATCCTTTTTTCGAAAACACTTTCACTCATGAGCGACTCTACATTTACTCCGTATCCGGTCAAACCCGCCGTCATCGGCGACGTTACCGTGGGAAACGGGCCGGTGCGAACCCTTGCGAGTCTGACCTCATCGACTGAAAGCGGGTTACTTGAAGAGCAGCACACCCTCGGGGAACTGCCCGTCGACATTCTCGAGTGGCGGCTCGATCATTTCGAGCAGATCACCAAGCAGTCGCTTATTTCGGCGGCGATGTCCCTGAGAGCGCACGCCAATAAGCCGATTCTGGGGACCCTGCGCACGATAAACGAAGGCGGCGCCTGCGAGATTTCGGACGAAAACTACCGGGATCTTGCGGTCTTTTTTGCGGGCACCAAGTTTTTGGACGCCATGGACTACGAAATCCGCCGCGGGGAAGCCCAGGCTGCCGCTAAGGCTGCGCACGACGCGGGCATGCCCGTCATCATGAGTTTTCACAACTTTGAAAAAACGCCCCCTGCGAAAGAAATCCGTGAGCTTTTTGCCGAGATGGCGGCCGCGGGCGCGGATATCCTCAAAATCGCCGTGATACCCAAAAAGCCCGAAGACGTGCTTCTTTTAATGCAGGAGACACTTGCCGCGCGCAAAAAGCACGGGCTCCCCATCATTTCGATCGCCATGGGCCCGATGGGGGCGGTTACCCGCGCCGCAGGGCGCCTTTTCGGCGCCGACGCAACGTTTGTCGCGGGGACCGAGGCCTCCGCGCCCGGTCAGCTAAGCGCCGAAGAGTCCGCCAAGCTCCTCCCGCTTTTTGATCCTTTTACTGCCGCCTGACGTTTCTGCCTTTTGCAAAGCACCCTCAACGCCTCTGCCCTGCATCAGGCAGCAAGCGTTTTTTCTGAGCGCCGCCAGCGCGTCTCCCTATAATTTCCGCCGCAGCCGGTATGCGTGATTTTGCGTAACGCGCCGGACAAAAAACACAAAGGAGCCCGTCCGAAACCAACCGGGCCCTTAAACCAATCGAGAGGGAGTTTTCATGACCGTCAAGACCTTTGACTTCGCCTACGGCCACGGCCGCAAGCAGTTTTCCATTGATGACGCGCACATTCTCAAAGAAGTGCGCACCGAAGAATTCCCGCCGATGACCGACGTCAAGCAGGGCATCCTTGACGCGATCTACCACCCGATCGGCTGTAAGCCCATCAACGAAATCATCAAGCCCGGGGATACCGTCGCCTTTATCTGCAACGACCCCACCCGCGTTGCCAACAGCTTTGACTTCATGCCGGTTTTGGTCAACGAATTGAATAAGCTGGGTGTCAAAGACGAAGACATGCACATCGTCTTTTCGCTCGGCACCCACCGCGACATGACGCACGAAGAAATGGTCGAAGCCGTGGGCAAGGACGTTTCCTCGCGCCTCAAGATGTACAACAGCACCTGCTCCAAGCAGGAAGACTTCGAGTACTTCGGCACCACCTCGCGCGGCACCCCGGTGTGGCTTAACAAACACATCTGCCACGTCGATCACGTGATCCTCACCGGCACCATCGTGCACCACTACTTCTCCGGTTACGGCGGCGGCAGAAAGGCCATTCTCCCCGGGTGCGCCGCGATGGAAACGGTACGCGTCAATCACAGCTTTATGCTCGACAAGCACGCAGGCCTCGGGCTTACCACCGGCAACCCCTGCTACGAAGACCAGATGGAAGGCGTGGCGCTTTTCGCCAAGGGCCGCTCGCTCTTTCTCTTTAACGCGATTCTCAACGCCAAGCACCAGTTCCTCAGAATGTTCGCGGGCGACTACATCGCCGCGCACAAGGAAGCCTGCAAGTTTGTGGACGAGGTCTACGGCTGCGTCATCCCGAAGGAAGCCGACCTCGTTATCGCAAGCTGCGGCGGCTACCCCAAGGACATCAACGTCTACCAGATGCAAAAGACGATGGATAACGCGGCCTGCGCCGTGCGCGAAGGCGGCGTTGTGATTCTTCTTGCCGAATGCGAGGAAGGCTCCGGGTCCAAGGTTCTTGAAGAAACCTTTAAGAGGCTCAAGACTCCCTGCGCCATCAAGGCCGAGCTCGAAAAGGACTTCAGAATCGGCGCCAACAAGGCCTTTGCCGTGACGCGTCCGATTTCCAAAGCACGCTTCATCCTTGTGACGGCTCTGGATAAGACCCTTGCCAAAGACATGCTCTTTACGGCGGCCGTGGATACCGTGGAAGAGGCGCTCGCGCTTGCCAAGCAGTACGTGGGCGAGACGCCGAGCATCATTTTGATGCCTGAAGGGAGCCTCACCGTCCCGCGCGTTGCGAAATAATCAGACACATTCCGGGACGCGCCTGTCCGTTTGTCCCGGTATTGTCTCCAATACGGGCAAAAAGCCCATGGCGCACTGACCGCGAGGCCGGTGCGCCTTAAAGTATCAGGCAATCCTGTTTTTTCGCATTTTTCATCCATGACTTCCGGCGCTCCCTGCATCCGTTTTGACATTGACCGCGACACGCGCATCGGCATTGCCGAAGCGGTTTTCTGCGAAGGCAAACCCGAAAGGGCGCTCGTGACGCTGCTGACGCGTTTCAGTGACCCCGCGGAAAAGCCGATTCTTTTTACGCGGCTCTCAGAATCCGTCTTTGAGCGCCTCCCCGTTGCGGACACGGTGCGCGAAGCCTGCAATTACGACCCCTTATCGCGCACCGCCTGGTTTAAAACGATGCCCGCGAAAAACCTCGGGCTCAAAGCCGCGGTGGTGTCCGCGGGGACCGCTGACGGGTTTGTCGCGCGAGAAGTCACGCGAAGCCTCACCTACATGGGCTGGAAGTCAGAGCGCTTTGAAGACTGCGGTGTCGCGGGGCTCTGGCGTATTACGCAAGCGCTTCCTGCAATCAACGCGTGCGACGCGGTGGTCGTCATTGCCGGGCTTGATGCGGCCCTTGCGAGTGTTCTCGGGGGACTCACCGATAAGCCGATTTTTGCGGTGCCCACATCCGTCGGTTACGGCGTGGCGCAAGGCGGAATGACTGCGATGTCAAGCATGCTCGCCTCCTGCGCGCCGGGCGTTGCGGTCATGAACATTGATAACGGCTACGGGGCTGCTTGTGCGGTAAGCCGCGTCTTCAGGGCGCTGACGAAGTCTTAATGCAACCTTTCCGGTAGCTTTCAAAATGTCGCTTCTTTTAAACCATCCGGTTCTCACCGTCCGCATTCACGCGGGGCTTAACGCGGCTTCCGTACTCGCGGGGCTTGCCGGTCTCATGCGCAGTCCCTTTTTTTCACTCACTGAACTTGCCCGGGAGAAGTTTCCTGCGCTCACGTCCGACGTTGAACTTGTCGATTCGCACGTGAACGGCATCGCGGGCGTCACCTGCCGTATCGCCTGCCCCGCGCCCGCCGGGCACGTGCACCGGTCGGTTGCCGACATCGCGCGCATGATGGATGAAAGTACGCTCTCAGCTGCCGCCCGCGAAAAGGCCGATGCCGTCTGGCAGGTGCTCGCCAAAGCCGAAGCGTCGGTACACGGCGCCAGCCCCGACAAAGTGCACTTTCACGAAGTCGGCCGCACCGCAAACGTCGTGGCCATCGGTCTTATCGCCGAACTTTTTACAACGCTTAATCCCGAAGGCTTTTTCGCAAGCGCCGTGCCGCTCGGCGACGGGGCCGTTAACTGCGCTCACGGCGCTGTCCCCAACCCCGCTCCCGCGCTTTTTGCGATGCTCGACAATGTCGCCGTCAGGGGCTTTACCGGTATCGGCGAAGCCGTGACGCCCACGGGCCTGGCGGTACTTCTAGGCCTCGGAGCCACGTTCGGAGCGTGGCCCGAGATGACCGTCAAGCGCCACGTCACGGCCTATGCCCCAGACAAGGTTTTTGCTTATTGTGCCAACGGCCTTTTGTTTGCTCTAGGTGAAAAAGCGTGACGGATACTCTGATTCCGCAGGCCCTTCAGGACGCCGTAGCCGATGCCGCGGGCGCGGACCATACGGTCTCGATTGCCTACTCCGGCGGGCTTGACAGCCGGTTTCTTGCGTTTGTGAGCAAGTTCCTCGGCTACCGCGTGCGGCTTTTACACGTCGCAGGGCCGCACATGGCACCCTCAGAGACCGCACAGGCGGTTGCTGACGCCCGCGCCATGGGGATTGAACCGGAACTGATCATGGCCAATCCCCTGGGGATCACAGACCTTGCCAGCGCCGGAAAAAACCGCTGCTACGTCTGTAAGCACCATGTCTTTACGGTGCTTCTCGCCCGCACCACCGACAAAAAGCTCTGCGACGGCACCAACAAGGACGACCTCAGCGTCTACCGCCCCGGGCGAAAGGCCTTGGCGGAGCTCGGGATTTATTCGCCTCTGGCCAAAGCCGGGTTCGGGAAAAAGGAAATCCGTGCAACGGCAGCAAAACTCGAGATGCCCCGGCCCGATCAGGCCGCGCGCCCCTGTCTTCTGACGCGCTTTCCTTACGGCGTGATGCCCGATGAGGCGACGCTCAAACTCACGGCTGCCGCCGAAGACTGGCTCGAGGCGCAGCCCGAATGCGCACATCTGAGATTTCGCCTCAGGTTTCCCGATCCCGCACGGCCTTACCACGCAGAACTCCATGTGGAGGAAAAAAGCCTCGAAGGGCTTTCAAAAGCAACGGTGGACGCGGTGGCTGAGCGCCTCAAAGCCCGTTTTGCTCCGGACCTTAACGATCTCACGGTGCGGGTGATGGTGAAGCTCTCGGGGTTTTACGACCGGGCCAACTGACCATCGACCATAGTCGACAATAAGCACGAACTGCGTCATATCATCGAATACAATCGATGATTTGACGCAATCTGCCTGAACTCTGCCGCCGTGCCTTTCTCCGCGCTTTGGTCCCAAAATTAAGCGCCGGCTGCTTTATAACAACCGGCGCACGGATAATCCTTAAAGGCGCTTCCGTCAGAACGGGAGTTTGAGCTCTGGATCAACGCTTAAAAGGAAATCACCGAAACGCTTTTTGATGCGCTCAAGGGCCTCAGGTGTTTCGCCTTCCACTCTGAGCACCACAACAGGCGTGGTGTTGGAAGAGCGCGCAAGCGCAAAGCCGTCCTTAAATTCCACGCGCACACCGTCAATCAGAATCACGTCTTCGGCGTCATCAAACTTGGCGGCCTTCTGCAGTTTTTCGATAAAGGCTTTGTTCGCGCCTTCTGCCATCGGAATCTGCAGTTCGGGGGTGTTGACCGCAGTCGGCAGAGCTTCCAGAACAGCAGACGCGTTTTCCGCGCGGCTCACGATCTCAAGCAAGCGCGCACCCGCGTATATGCCGTCATCAAATCCGGGCCAGCGGCCGTCGTTAAAGAAAAGGTGCCCGCTCATTTCACCGGCAAAGGGAGCGCCGGTTTCGCGCAGTTTTGCCTTCACAAGGGAATGCCCCGTGCAACTGATGACGGGTTTGCCGCCTCTATCCTTAATCCAGGGCACAAGGCAGCGCGTGCACTTCACGTCATAAATAATCGAAGCCCCCGGATGCGACTTCAGAATATCTTCGGCAAAAAGCATCATCTGGCGGTCCGGGAAAATGATTTCACCGGACTTTGTCACAACGCCCAGGCGGTCGGCGTCGCCGTCAAACGCAAGCCCCAGTTCCGCGTCGCCCTCTTTGACGGTACGGATCAGGTCCTGGAGGTTTGCCGGTTTACTCGGATCGGGATGGTGATGCGGGAAGTTGCCGTCCACATCGAAAAAGAGCTCCGTCATGCGGCAGCCGAGTTCGGAAAAGACGCGCCGCACCACGGGGCCGGCGACGCCGTTACCGCAGTCAAAGGCAACCTTCATGGGGCGCGCGAGCTTTACGTCCGAGGTGATTTTCTTCGCGTAGGCGTCAATGACGCTCACGCGTTCAATCGCGGCGGGCGTCTCGGCGGGCTTATAACGGTTTTCGCAGATCGCGCGGTAAATGTCCTGGATGCCTTCGCCAAAGAGGGTTTTGCCCCCGAGCATCATCTTGAGACCGTTATATTCCGGGGGATTGTGGGAGCCCGTGACCGCCACACCCGAGCCGTTTTTAAAGTAGTGCGCGGCAAAGTACAAAACCGGCGTCGGAACGCGGCCGATATCAATCACTTTCGTGCCCGCGGCGGCAATGCCCTTCATGAGGCTCTCAGAGAGTTCGGGCCCCGAAACGCGGCCGTCCCGGCCCACGCAAAGGGAGTCAATACCCGCATCGCGTGCCATCGACCCCAACACCAGCCCCACGGCATAGGTGACTTCAGGAGTGAGTGTCTTACCGACAATGCCGCGGATATCGTAGGCTTTGAAAATGCTCTTTTCGGGCGTCATAGTATTTACTACCATCATTAAAAATACGGCAAGAGCCGCTTCGTTACACGCAAAGCGGCTCAAGTCTTTCGGAGTTTGAGGAAATTACGCGGCCCCACTGACGGGCGGGCTCTCCTTTGACAGACGCTATCGTAAACGAAGGCGGTGCCGAAAACCGCACCTCTCGGTAAAAACACGTTGCCGGGAAGCGCTTTTCTTACAAATTGCCGACATTTTCTGAACCGGCGTTCAGGCGATGCCGACCCCTGCCGATTCTGAGCAGTTCTGCTCACTTCGGTTGCCGACTTGTTACAAGCCTTGAAAAAAAGGCGGATTTACAAGGCAAAACCTTTTTAAGTCGAAATCCGCGCGTTAAACTCTCAGCTTTATTGGAAAAGAAGGGAAAAACCGGCCCGCTGGCCTTTTTCCCCGACTGTGATAAACGGCCGCGCTGTGTCAGCACACAGTGCAGCCCAAAAGAAGAAAGACCGGAGTACCTTTTATGCGTACCGTTTACAGTGGCTTGGTTGATGAAAAGTTCATCGGCCAGACCGTTACCCTCTACGGGTGGGCTCACCGCCGCCGTGACCACGGCGGTGTGATCTTTATCGACCTGCGTGACCGCGAAGGTCTCGTGCAGGTTGTCTGCGATCCGGATCGTCCGGAAGTCTTTGCCACCGCCGACAAGGTCCGCAATGAATACTGCCTGAAGGTGGTCGGTCTTGTGCGTGCCCGTCCGGAAGGCACGAAAAACGATGCCCTGATTTCGGGCGGCGTGGAAGTGCTCTGCCACGACCTTGAAATTCTCAATCCCTCGCTGCCGCCTCCGTTCCAGCTCGACGACGACACTGTGAGCGAATCCGCGCGTCTTACCTACCGCGTGCTCGATCTGCGCCGTCCGCAGATGCAGAAAAACCTGAAGCTGCGCTTTAAGGTGACGCAGGCCGTGCGCCACTTCTTGGATGACCACGGCTTTATCGACGTTGAAACGCCGGTTCTCACGAAGTCCACCCCCGAAGGCGCCCGCGACTACCTCGTTCCTTCCCGCGTTCAGGACGGTATGTTCTACGCGCTGCCGCAGTCTCCGCAGCTCTTTAAGCAGATGCTGATGATCGCGGGCTTTGACCGCTACTATCAGATCGTCAAGTGCTTCCGCGACGAAGACCTGCGTGCCGACCGCCAGCCCGAATTCACGCAGATCGATATTGAAACGTCGTTCCTGGAAGAAATCGAAATCCGCGAGATGATGGAAAACCTCATCCGCTCGGTCTTTAAGAAGTGCCTCGATGTGGATCTCGTCGCTCCCGAAGCGCGCTTCCCCATCATGCCCTACGACGAAGCCATGGCGCGCTTCGGATCCGATAAGCCCGATCTGCGCGTGAAGCTCGAACTCGTTGAAGTGACCGACATCGTCGCCAACAGCGAATTCAAGGTCTTCTCCTCGGTGAAGAACCTGCATAACGGCAAGGTTGTGGCCCTTAAGGTCCCCAACGCCTGCACGATGCCGCGCTCTGAAATCGACGGCTACACGGAATTTGTGAAGATCTACGGCGCCAAGGGGCTTGCCTACATTAAGGTGAACGACCGCGACGGCGGCCGCGAAGGCCTGCAGAGCCCGATCGTCAAGAACCTCTCCGACGAAATCCTTGAAAAGCTCCTCGAAGTCACGGGCGCCAAGACCGGCGACATCATCTTCTTCGGTGCGGATAAGGCGAAGATCGTCTACGACAGCTTGGGTGCCCTGCGTCTGAAGATCGGCCACAGCGAATTCGGCAAGAAGAACGGCCTCTTTGAAGCCGGCTGGAAGCCCCTGTGGATCGTTGACTTCCCAATGTTTGAGTACTCCGAAGAGGAAGGCCGCTGGATGAGCTGCCACCACCCCTTCACGATGCCGCACGACTGCGACGTCGACAAGCTCGAATCGGATCCGGAACACTGCCACGCCAAGGCCTACGATATGGTCTTAAACGGCTGGGAAATCGGCGGCGGCTCCGTCCGTATTCACGATGCCGGTGTGCAGAGTAAGGTGTTCTCGGCTCTGAAGATCGGTCCGGAAGAAGCCCGCCTGAAGTTCGGGTTCCTGCTGGATGCCCTGCAGTACGGTGCGCCTCCTCACGGCGGTATCGCCTTCGGGCTTGACCGTATCGTCACGATGATGACGGGTGCTCCGTCCATCCGCGACGTGATCGCCTTCCCGAAGACGCAGCGCGCTCAGTGCCTGCTCACCGGTGCTCCGAGCCCGGTTGATGAAAAGCAGCTGCGCGAACTGCACATCCGTCTGCGCAACGAACACAAGAACGACTAAGGTTCGCTGCAGCTGACGTTAAGTGCCGGCAGCTTTTCAAAGTTGCCGGCGCAGTCAACCCCCGGTTTCACGGCCGGGGTTTTCTTTATCCCGACCACATCATGTCCCGCTGCAATCTCTGTCCCCGGCGCTGTAATGCCGACCGCTCCAGTCCCGTTGAAATCAAGCGCAGCATCTGCCGCGGCACCGACACCGTGGAAATTGCGCTGGTGAGTCTGCACGCCTGGGAAGAGCCCGTGATCAGCGGCAAAACCGGTGCGGGCACCGTCTTTTTCTCGCACTGCAATCTCAAATGCTGCTTCTGCCAGAACCACGAGATCAGCGCCGAAGGCCGCGGCTGGCCCGTGACGGTTAAGCGTCTGACCGACATCTTTCTTGAGCAGCAGGAACGCGGCGCAACCTGCCTGGAACTCGTCACCCCGGGGCACTACACCGAAGAAATCATCACGGCGCTCACCAACGCCAAAGCCCGGGGCCTTACGATTCCCGTTGCGTATAACTCAAACGCTTATGAGCTCCCTGAGACCTTAAGGCGGCTCACGGGCCTTGTTGACATCTTTATGCCGGATCTCAAGTACTTTGACTCCCGGCTCGGGGAAAAGTATTCGGGGGTGCCGCACTACTTTGAGTATGCCTCAAAGGCGATTGAAACGATGTTTGAGATGGTCGGGCCCGTTGTGATCGGAAACGACGGCCTCATGAAAAAGGGGCTCATTATCCGGCACCTGGTATTGCCCAGTCACTGGCGGGACAGCTGCGCGTGCCTGACATGGATTCATGAGCACTTCGGCGACGATGTGACGGTTTCCGTGATGAACCAATACATGCCGATTTTTAAAGCGGACCGGCATCCCGAAATCAACCGTAAGCTCACAACGCTTGAGTACCAGAAGGTACTGCGGCACGCAGAAAGCCTCGGCATGACCAAGGTCTACATGCAGGTAGGCGTCACCAGCGAAGCCAAATTCATTCCGCACTTTAACGGCGAGCACGTGGCCGCGGGCTCTTAAGAGGCGCCTGCCCGGTGCAACACTTCCTTTCGGATTGCCGGCGATTTTGACGCGTTTAATACGCGCTCTGCCGCTATACTGCCGTCATACAAGGAGACAAACGACCGAAACGGCAGGACACAAGAAGTATCATGGCTCTGACCACGACCAAGCAGCGCAAAGAGATCGGCGGGCGGTTGCGTACCGAGCGCGAGCGACTCAACTACACCGCGCAGCAGATCGCTCAGTTAATCGGCGTGACGCCGGAAATTTACGTCACGTATGAACTCGGGGAAGCCGACCCCGGGATTTTCTGCATGCCCAGACTCTCGGCCTGCGGCTTTGACGTGCAGTTTGTCATCACGGGCGAACGCATTAAGCCCGTGCAGGAAGAAAACGAGCTCTTACGGCGCTTTCGTGAGTTGTCTCTGAAAGGCAGAAGTTCCATCTTTATGACGCTTGACGCCTTAGAGCGCCTTGCTCCCAACATCCGTAAAACGCTTAGGGATAAGTGGAAAAGCGGAGATTGAGCTCCACTACGCATCCGCACGCGACAGACTGCCGAAGCGCTTCTCCCACCCGGCCGTTTCCGGGTACTTCCGGCAAAACGCCGCAGCAGCACGCGTTAATTTTGCCGTGTCACACGGCCGCGGATCGAGACTTACCCCGGCAAACATGACCTTTTTGTTGTAGGAATCCCCCAGGGCAAGATCCGCGCCGAAAAGACAAGAAGCATGCGCGTGCCGTCTTTATTAAGGTCCCAGAAGGCCTGCAGCCGGCCCCAGAGGTTCTCCACCGGCAGGTCAAGTTTTTCGCACTCATCGATGATGAGCACACACGGCTTTTCGTGGGGGCAGTGGGCGGCAAAACGCAGCACTTCCGCCACGAGGCCGACCAAAGCGGGAGTCGGCCACAGAATCTTCTGCGAGAAGCCGCGTTTTACCGGCGCCATGCCGGCCTGTGACGGCGAGCATCTGCGATGTCACCTGGCGCGCTACGGGTCTCAAGCCACCCGCGCAGGCTAAGCAACTCCTCTTCGCGCCCGAAAAACTCCATCAGGTATTGCCTTTGATGTACTTTGTATTTAAAAAGTATGACTTTTTAGGCACCGTCATCTTGGGCTGCTGACTTGCGCGCCTTCCCGGCCGCCTTCACGGCGGGCTTATCCTGCTCCCCAGCCTCCTGCCTCTCAGGAGCCGCATCGGCTTCAGACATGCCGGCAGCAGCCCGGGCGCCGTCAGCTGCGGTCTTCACAATCGCCTGCATGGCCGCCAGGATCTCCTTCACCTTTTCAAAACCCGCATCAATGCGGTCGGTGACAAGTTTCAAAATCGCGCGCACATCCTGGGGACTCACCGCGTAGGCCGTTAGAAAAGCGATGAGGCACACGGCAACAAGACCGGCCACGACCGCCACGGCAAAACTTAAAACGGCACCGGCGGTGAGCGCCGCCACCGCGAGCACAATGATTTTGATAAGGCGCGTGCCCCAGTTTCCTTCGCTCATGTTGTCCTCATAACCCGAAAATTTTCATGAAGAAATTGTCCCGCATTTTTCCGCAAAACAAAAGGCTCCGCGGAGGAAACCGAAAAACCGGTTCCGCCGGCGGAGCCTTATCAGGCGCGCGCTCTCAGAGTGCCTTGCGGCGCTGCAGTGAGTGCGAGAGGATAAAGGCCACAAAGACCCAGCCCAGTGCCGCGTGCAGGCCCTTATAGAGGTAGGCTGTGCCGACCGTAGCCGCACAGAGCCCGAGCATCAGGCGGTTCTGCACAACACGCGGGGCATTGCTTGTCCCTTTATGTTTGGGCGCAATGACGGCCGCGAGGCCGTCAAGGGCACCGGCGGCCGCCGAGCGCGCCGTATCCACCAGGCCGCAGGAGCTCTCTTCCTTCACGTCGTCAACTTCCGGGATAAAGGCCTGCCAGAAGGCGAGGTACCCCATGAGGTCATCGGCTGTAAGGCGCTTGGCGTCCCAGGTGAGAACGAGGCTTCCGACACGGGGGTTGATCGTGCAGCCCGTGATGCCTTCAGCGGCCGTCACAGTCTCAACCACCGTTGCAACCGTCTCGCCATCGAGCCCCTTTAAACCGGGATGACGCAGTCTCAGACGCCCCGGCACAAAGGAGCGGATGTATTGTTTGTAGTCTTCATTCATGGTGTTTTCTCCTTTGCCGGTCAGTCATCATCAGCTGCCACAAGGCGCTCGGCGGCGGCTTCGCCGCTCGTCTTTTTGGCGTTTGCCGGAGCGCTCAGAATGGCAATAAGTTCCCGCATCACCGTGCCCGGATCCTCGGGTTCACCGATTGCCGGACGCATGGCGTTAAGGCACACGCCGATCGTGGTGAGGTTATGCAGTACGGCGCTTACGGCAGGCATCAGGAAGCCAAAGAGGCCGCCCGCCATAAAGCCGGTGTTAAGGCCCACCGAGACCGTGAAGTTTGTCTTGATGCGCTTCATGGTGGCGCGCGCAAGATCCACGGCAAACGGAAGGTCAGAAAGCGAATTGCGCGTCAATACAACGTCGGCCACTTCCTGCGCGATGTCGCTTCCTTCTTTAAGCGTCACACCCACGTCGGCGCTTGATAAGGCCGGGCTGTCGTTCACACCGTCTCCCAACATCAGCACGCGGCAGCCTTCGGCTTTAAGTTCCGCAACGTGTTTGGCTTTATCGGTCGGCAGCACCTGCGCACGGTACTCGGTGATTCCGAGCTGCGCGCAGACGTTTTTGGCGGTACGTTCATCATCGCCCGTGAGCATCACGATGCGTTTGACGCCGCGCGCTCTCAAAGCGGTGATGACGTCCTTGGCTTCCGGGCGGAGCGGATCAACGATTCCGAGAATCCCGATGAGTTTGCCGCCCTTTGCCATATAAAGAACGGACTTGCCTTCAGCGGCAAGGCGCTCGACGTGCTTAAGCCCCGGCGTCACGTCCACCCCTTCGTCTTCTTCGATGAAGTGGCGCGAGCCGATAACGACCTTTTCACCGTCAACCGACGAACAGATGCCGTGCGCCACAATGTAGCGCACTTCGCTGTCGTGCTCTTCCTTAAAGTGGTCTGCGCCGGCTTCTTCCGCAGCACGCACAACGGCGCGCGACACCGGATGCGGGAAGTGCTCTTCCAGGCAGGCGGCAAGCCCCAGAATTTCTTTCTGCGACTTCTTCGCGTCAAGGCTCACGACGTCAGACAGTTTCGGAGAAGCCTGCGTGAGGCTTCCGGTCTTGTCAAACACAACCGTATCGATTTCGCTCAAAGCCTCAATGTAGCGGCCGCCCTTGATGAGCACGCCGTTTTTGGTGCCGGTCTTCATGGCGGTGAGAATTGCCAGGGGTGTGGCAAGTTTCAGCGCACAGGAGTAGTCGACCATCAGGACTGAGGCCATCCGCGTGAGGTTACGGGTAAAGAGGTACACAAGGCCCGCGAGAGCAAAGTTAAAGGGGACGACCGCGTCGGCTAAATGCTCGGCCTTCCCCTGAATGCCGGCTTTACTCTTTTCGCTCTTTTCAATGAAACGCACGATCTCATTAAGACGCGTCTCACCGCCTTTTTTCGTGAGGACAATATCGATTTCACCGTCTTCAACAACGGTTCCGGCAAAGACCGTGCCGCCCGCTTCGCGGTGCACCGGCAGGGGTTCGCCGGTCATCGTGGCCTGATTCACCTCGGCGTTACCCGCAACCACCTTACCGTCCACAGGGATCTTTGCGCCCGTGCGCACGACGATGCGGTCCTTTGCGGTCACATCCTTTAAGGGCATGGCAACCACTTCGCTGCCGCGCCGCACCCAGACCTGATCGACCTTCAATGCCAACTGGTCCGCGAGGCTTGCCAGAGACTTTTTGCGCGTATAGCGCTCGAGCATCTCGCCCATACCCAAAAGCAGTATCACAAGGCCCGCGGTCTTAAAGTCTCGCAGCAGAAGCGACACGGCAATGGCGGAGGCGTCAAGCACTTCGACGTTAAGCTTCCCGCGAAGGAGGTTTCCCACCCCGCGGAAGAAATAGGGAATTGCGCCCAGAAAAACGTTCGCGATATTGACAAGCATCGGCAGCCCCGGCCGCAGCACAAGCCAGCGCGCCACAGGGGACAAATCAAGGTCTGCGGCGTCTTCACCGGGCTTACCCCGGAAAGGAGCCGCCACGGTCTTCAGCACCGGCATTTCGGTGACCGCACGGCTCATGAGGTTTGAAAGTCCCTTTAAGAAGGGATTGTCTTCGGCGGCTTCCACCCGCTCGGCAATCGTCTCACGCACGGCGACAACACTCGCCTTACGGCTCATGCGGTGCGCGAGGCTGCGTTTGGCCGGCGGATTCGTCTCAAGGTCAGCAAGGTAATTTGTGATCCGCGTGCGGGCCTCGGCTGTGGCAAAGGTCACGAGAACCGAGCCCGTCAGGGGATTAACCTTTACACCCGTAATACCGTCAATGGCACCCACCTCATCAAAAATAAGGCGCGCCGTGGCATTACTCATCACGCTGTCGGTTCTGAAGCGCATGCGGTTGCCGACAGAGTGCACGAGATAAAACTTCATTGGAAATCCACCAAAATCAGACGAAACAAAACGACAAAGGAGCGGCTCGCCTCACCGCTCCCTTCTGACGCAAAGCGCCCGCAACCGACCTTGTCAATCGGCCGGGCGCATCAAAACTGCCCGAAAAAAATTAAGCGGCAGCCGCAACCGTCTTACGAGCGCGGGGCTTGCGGGTGGTCTTGGCCTTCACGGCAGCCTTGGGAGCGGCATCGGCCACTTCCTTGGCTTCGCGGCGTTCCTGCGACTTCACCTGCGCTTCGGCAACGACGTCAGCGAGGTCTTCCTTGACGCCCTCGACGGAGGCAAGAAGCTTATCCTTCAAATCAATGCCGCCGCTTAAAAGTTCGGACGCCAGGGGCTTAACCTTCAGATCACCCTTGGTGAGCACCACGGCGCCCAAGGCACCGAGCGCCACACCGCCCAGGAAAAAAAGACCGTATTTCGTTGTCTGAGTCAGCATTTTTAATATCCTTCATGCATTTAGAAACGGCTGCCGCCAAAGGAGCGCAACCGAAAAAGCTCATGCCGAAACAGACCGCCCGGCCGAAACGGCCGGCAGCCGCAAGGCTCAAATCAGGTTTCTGTATGAGCAGAGGGACCGTACGGCACCGGGCGCAACCGCTCAGAACCGCACACCGCGAAAAAGCTCTGAACGCGGAAAATCGCCCGCAGACACAGCGCTTTTTTGAGGTATCCGCATTATACGAAGGCATCGCAGCGCTGTATCGCAAAATTCTCAAAAAAGCCCGCCCCTGTTGTACAAATACACAACCGGCACGACAAACTGCGCAAAGCCTTTCTTTTTGAGGGCTTTTTTACTTCCTTTGTGGCAAACTGAGGACACTCATCGGAGAGCCGCTTTTTTCAGAATCATGTCCCGCCTTACCCGGATACTTTTGTGCGTCGTTTTACTTGTTGTCATTGCCGTTGCGGCCATGGCAGCGTACCTGTACGCGAGTCTGTCGGCTGAGGCGGTCAAAGAGCGGCTGACGGCTTACGCAGCCGACAACCTCGCATCCGACCTCCATCTGACAGGCGAGATCACCGTCAAGCGCTTTCCGGCGCTCGAAGTGACGCTGCCCGCGGCGCGTCTTACCAGCAAAACGGACGGGCACGAAACGGCGCGATTTGATTCGGCCCGTTTTTCCGCTTCGCTCTGGTCTTTGGCTTTAGGTGCCGTGCGTGTGTCGGACGCGGAAATCGCGGGACTCAAAACCACCGTCACCGCCCGCGAACCGTCGCTTACCGCCTTTTTTGAAGCCGCTTCTCAAGGGACCTTCCCCGAAGACGTCAAGGTCGGGAAACTTCACCTCACAAACGGTTCGATCCGCTTTACCGCCGCAGATAACGAAACGCTGCGCCACTGGGATGCCGCCGATCTTGATCTCACGCTTGAGACGCTTTCTCCGGAACTCTCCGCCGTTCCCTTTACCGTGAACGGCCGCATCACGGCTTCTGCTGAAAGTCCCGTGAAGGCCGAAGTTCCGGCACAGGAATCCTCCCCCGCAGCTCACGCCGAAACAGCCCCTCAGACGCCGGTAGCCGAGACAAATCCCGCGGACAATGTGCCTCAAGAAAAGGAAGTGCCGGCTGCTGAAGTTCTTCAGACACCGGCCGAACCCGCGCCCGTGACGGCGGCGCCTCAGACGCCGGCTCCGGAAGAAACGCCGCAGAGCGCGCCGCAAGAAACCCCGGCGCCTGCCGCTGCACCTGAAGCCCCTGCGTCTGACGCGCCGGCCGCCGACACGCCGCAGGAACCCGCGGCACCCGCTGAGACAACCCCTATTCCTGCGCTTCCCGACGCGCCCGCAACGCCTGCGGCCTACAAGGAAGTCTCGGCCTGGCTGCGCTTTGTTTCGCCTGCGCATGCGGCAGAACCCGCCGTCACGTCGGCCGGGGAGCAGCGCCTTGCGCTTGCACGCCTCACGGCAGAGGCCTTAACCGGCATCACAGGCAGTTTCAGTGCTTCAGGCAAGGTCAATCTCTCGGTTGCCGATCAGACGCTTAGTTTTGATGCCTTTAAGTTTTCCGCGGATCTCACACAGGAAAACAAAACCTGGGGCGTTTCCGCCGCTGCCGACAAACTGCGCTTTACGCCCGAAGAAACAAGCGGCGTGAACGTGAGCGCGGCGCTTTCGCGCCCTGAGGACGAAACCGGCGACATTCACGTGGGCGCCGTGGAATTTAAGCTTGCCGCAGCGCGCCTTGTAAGCCCCGAGATGCGCGCTTCCTACACCGAAGCCGCCGGTGAAAAAATCACCGCCTACGAGGTGTCCTCTTCCGTTGACGCCGAGCTTCTCACGAAAAAAGCGCAGCTTGAAAACCTCACGGCCCGCATTACGGTCACAGGGGATGCGGCGCTTCCCGCGGACTTCTCCGCCCAGGTTTCAGGCTTCATGAACGTGGATATTCCGGCTGACACCGCACAGGCCGGGCTCTCAGGCACCTTTGCAGGAGCCCCCTTCTCCTTTAACGGTACGGCAACGGGCATCACGCACCCGCGCTTTAAGGGTGAGCTGATGCTCGGCAACATTGAGCTTAAGGCCGTGCCGCGCTTTCAGTCACTGGCGTGGTTAAAGCTCGCCGACTTTGACGGAGAACTGAGAATCGGACAGATTGCCGCAGGGGGTTTCACGGCGTCGCAGCTTCACAGCCGGCTTAACCTCGCCGAAGGCGTCGTGCACCTCTCCCGCGTCATTGTGAATGCCGCCGACGGCCGGCTTCTCGGAGAGGCCAAACTCACAAGTGAGGCCGACTGGGTGATGGCCGGCAAACTTGACGGCCTGAACCTTGAAAAACTCTTTACAAGCGTGGGCGGCAAGCCCGTCTTAACCGGTATTGTGAACGGTACGTTTGAAGTGAAGGGCGTCGGGCTTGACACCGAGACTTATGAAGGAACCTCGCAGGTGCGCCTTCTGCGGGGGAGCTATAACGGCATAAGCGCCCGCTCCGTGAGGGATGTCGTTGCAGGACGCGTTAAAGAAGCTGCCGTGACGGCTCCGGACGCCAAGACCGCGATTGACGAGGCAGGATGCTCCCTTGCACTCAAAGACCACGTGATTGAAGCCTCCAACTTTGTGTCGCGCTCTGTTTTTGCCCGCACCAACGCCGACTTCAGCGTGGATATTGCCGCCGGCACCATCACGGGTAAGGCGCTCACGATGTTTGCACCGGGTAACGGGATTCCCGCGGTGCGCATCAATGCGGAGCTCTCCGGCAAAGCGGCTTCTCCCGTCTGGACCTTTGCCTGGGATGAGTCCCGCAAAAACCTCCTCAGAGCCCAGGGGCGCGGCACGGGCGCAAATCGCCATCCGCAAAACGGCTCTGAGCGCAGCATCTGGCAGAGCGTGAAGGATTTCTTTACCTTCTGACGTTTTCTCAGGCCTTTTGGTTCTTCATCCGGAGTTGTGGCCAAGCGTCAAAATCAAGCGCCGAGACCGCGTAAAGCGGAAGGTTTGCCATCCAGTCCTCATAAACCTCTGATGGTGCGGCGCGCCTCCGACCTTTTAAGTTGTTGGGTGGGCGCAACGGAACAAAACATCGCCCGTGCCTTTGAAGAAGCCCGCAAGGACGATGCCGTTCTTTTAATCGATGAAGCCGATTCGTTTCTGCAGGATAGGCGCGGCGCCGGGCACAGCTGGGAGGTGACGCAGGTTAACGAAGTCCTCACGCAGATGGAAAATTTTGAAGGGGTCTTTATTGCGACCACCAACCTCATCAAGACGCTCGATCAGGCGGCGCTGAGGCGCTTTGACATGAAGCTCCTTTTTAAACCCCTTACCGCCCGGCAAAGCCGCGAACTTTTTCTGCGGCACGCCGCAACGCTCGGCATTGCGGATACGGTGACGGAAGCGACGCTTGCGAAAGTCGGAGCGCTCGATAACGTCACGCCCGGAGACTTCGCGGCCGTTGCCCGGCAGTCGAAATTTGCGGCTGCTACAACGGCTGAAGACTTCCATGCGCGGCTTAAGGCTGACTGTGAGCTCAAGGCCGAAAAAGAAGGCCGGGGACACAAAATCGGGTTCTGAGAAAGGGGCTGATGCGGCATGCGTCACAATCTGACGCATGCCCGTGTATTTTCACTAAACAACCCGCGCTTGAAAGCACGGGGTTTCCTGACACGGTGCAGGCTTTCCCGTAACAGCCAAGGTTTTTGAGGCCTTGTCTGCCCGGGCGTCCCCTGCACCACAGGAACATTTA
>ENA-ORSJ01000849-ORSJ01000849.1-human-gut-metagenome-genome-assembly--contig:-NODE-849-length-29454-cov-3.218273_pt1 | contig 29454 bp, 23 predicted proteins | sample MGYA00242191_ERZ509158 | MGnify/ENA primary metagenome ERZ509158 (study PRJEB26280, sample SAMEA2338623) | human gut metagenome | biome: human gut; feature: human-associated habitat; material: faeces...
GTCGAGTATGGCCTGAAAGTGCCCCGTCAAATGCACTTCTGTCTGTCTGTTCATGGGTACCCGCCTGAATGCGCGCTTCGCAAAAGTTGTTCGGAACAAGGGAAAACACAAGGTTCCTGCCACTGCCTTGCTCAAACCTAGCGCTCTACTTCTAATTCATATTTTTCCCCCTGTCCAAGGTTCTGACAATGTTGTCATTTGCTAATGAAAACCATTGTTCACGAGCCTTTGAAAAAGGTGCGCAAAAAAGGGCACCCAGCCTTTGCGCAAAATCCGGAAAAGACGATTTCCACGCTCTTCCTGCGCAAGATCCGGATGCCCGAAAATTTTTCCCTGCAAACGTACTGCTATTTGGGGATATGGTGTCTGCCCTTCAAAACACGGTGTGCGTACTTGAGCAGCTTCTTGTAGGCCAGATTGTCTAGGGAAACGTCTCCCATGAGATACGATCTGTCCAGAAATTCATACTTTTGCGTGCCGAGCCTGTGGTAGGGCAGCATTTCGTACTGCACATGCTCGCCAAAGGGTTCAATGAATTCGGCAATGGCCGTCACAGCTTCTGGAGTATCGTTGAAGCCCGGCACAATGGGCGTACGCACAAGAATGGGCTTGTCCGGGTATTCCTCGCACAGTGCTTTCAGATTGCTTATGATGTGCTCGTTGGGAAGACCTGTCATTTCCTTGTGCTTGGCACTGTCCATGCTCTTGATGTCAAAGAGCACGTAGTTCAGGTATTTGCCTGCCTCAAGCAGCACGCTTTGCTCGCACATGCCACAGGTTTCCACTGCCGTGCGGATGAAGCGGGCCCTTGCCTCGCGCAAGAGTGCCAGGGCAAACTTGCCCTGCAAAAAAGGCTCTCCACCGGAAAGGGTCATGCCACCGCCGCTTCTGGCGTAAAAGGGCGCGTCCTGCTCCACAACCTTCATGACCTCGTCTACGGTCTGCAGCTTGCCGTAGATATTGAGGCCTTGGGCAGGACAGGCATTGGCGCAGGCAAGGTCCGTACAGTCCTTGCACAGCTCGCGCCTGATGGCGACCTTGGAGCCATCGCTATAGACAGCGCCCCTTGGACAGGCATCCATGCAGAAGTGGCACTTGTCCGTTCCTATGCAGCGGTTGTTGTTCACTGCCACCTGGGGAAGGGGCTCCTGCGATTCGGGGTTGCTGCACCATCTGCAGCGCAGATGGCAGCCCTTCAGAAAGGCAATTGTTCTGATGCCCGGGCCATCGTGGACAGAGTATTTCTGTATGTTGAAGACATAGCCGGTGGTCTTTTTGTCCTCTATTCTGCTCACTGCAGGGCCTCCCTCTGGCAAGAGCCGTTGTAATGTTTGTCCGGCGCATCTTGCCCCGGAATGCGAAATCATGACGTTTGATGCTGCAAGGACCTGTTCCTTTCGCGAAGGAACAGGTCCTTTCAGATTTTTTGTCCTGGCCCGACACTCTGTCAGGCCGGGACTATTGTGTATTGCATGGCGGCACTAGATGCTGTCGTGCACGGTACGGGCAATAAGGTCATTCTGCAGGTCGGGAGACAGATCCACGAAGTAGGCGCTGTAGCCGGCGATGCGGACAATGAGGTTGCGGTACTTTGCGGGATCCTTCTGGGCCTTCAGCAGGGTGTCGGCGTTGATGACGTTGAACTGCACATGCCACAGCTTCAGGTCAATGAAGGTGCGGATGAAGGCAACGAGCTTTTCGGTGCCCTGCTCGCCCTCAAGGCACTTGGGCGTGAACTTGATGTTCAGCATGCGGGCAGCGCGGTCACGCATACCGTAGTTCTTGGTGTTGTAGTTGGACAGAAGCACTGCCGTGGGGCCATTGACGTCCGCGCCATGGGAGGCGGAGGAACCGTCGGACAGGGGGAACCAGTCCACGCGGCCGTTGGGGGTAGCGCTCACAACCTTGCCGAAGGGCACGTGGGAGGTGAAGGGCACGTAGCGCACATCGTTGTGCATGCCAAGGTCCTTCATGCTGTACTTGTGGCCGTATTCCACGCTGAGGTGGTCAATGGCACGGCCGATGGAATCGGCGTACTCGTCATTGTTGCCGTAGCAGGGGGCGGACTTCAGAAGGGCCTTCACATCGTCGTAGCCCTCGAAGTTGGCGTCCAGGGCCTTGATAAGCTGATCCATGGTCAGCTTCTTGTCTTCGAAGACCAGCTTCTTCACTGCGCAGAGGGAATCGACCACAGTGCCGAGCCCCATGTACTCGAAGTAGCCGAAGTCGATGCCTTCGGGAATATGTTCCTGATGCAGGTCGATGCAATGCTTCATGGCAAGGTCATGCATGGCGGAGAGCATGGGCACTGCAAAGTGGCGGGCACGCAGCTTGTTGATGATGTACTGCTGGATGAAGGCTGTACGCATGAAGAGCATGTGCTGCTGCACGTAGGCGTTCCAGAACTCGTCCCAGGTCTTGAAGTTGCGCGGATCTCCGGTTTCCACACCAAGGAGCTGGTCGCCGTACTTCTTCATGCGACCATTGCGCAGCACCATTTCCACTGCTGCGGCAAAGTTCACATAGGCACCGCCGGAGGTGTAGGTGTCACGGTTGGGCATGCGGGCTTCTGTGCAACCGGAAACTGCGTAGTCGAAGGCCTCTTCGAAGGTAGCGCCCTTGGACACGTACAGGGGCACGATTTCCTCGTCGTTGATGAGCTTGGGGAAGCCGGAACCATACTTGATGGTCTCTGCCACATCCCACAGGTAGCTCTCGGGGCAGCCGCTGTGCACGCGGGCAGCGAGATCCGGATAGTGCAGCGGGAATTCGCGCTTGGAGCGGAGGATGAGGTGGGTGAGCTCGTTGGTAGCGTCGCGACCGTCCGGGGTCTGGCCGCCAACGGTTACTGCTTCCCAGTGAGCGTAGCCTTCGTTGAAGGCGCCGCCGGTGGGGGAGATGTACATGTCGATGAATTCGGCCATGCCGACCCACATGCACTCCAGGATTTCCAGGGCCTGATCCTCGGTGATCTTGCCGGCTTCGATGTCAGCCTTGAAGTAGGGGTAGAAGTACTGGTCCATGCGGCCGTTGGAAATGGTCGTACCGGTCTTCTGCTCCAGACGGGAGAACATCTGGGTGAACCACTGGCTCTGGCAGGCTTCCCAGAAGTCGCGGGCGGGCTCGCCGGGAACGCGGTCTGCATTCTGGGCCATGCGCAGAAGTTCGGCCTTGCGCTTCTCGTCGGTGCACTTGGCTGCGGCTTCGCGGGCAGCGTCAGCGTAACGATGAGCCCAGAGCACGATGGCGTCGGACACAATCACGATGGCGTCGAGGAAGGGCTTCTTCTCGCACATGTCCTTGCAGGAGAGCGGATCCAGGGCAGCCAGCTTTTCCTGAGCCTCGGCCTTGATGGAATTGAAGCCGCGGTTGATAATCTTGGCGAAATCCGGCACCCACTGGATGGAGGAGCGGAAGGAAGCGGTCTCGTTGACGATGTAGCGGGAGATGAGGCCCTGGGGATCGTCGTAGGTCAGCTTGTGCACTTCCGGAGGAAGGGCGGCGTTGAGGTCTTCATGGAAGGTCTTGCCCTTCCAGAAGGGGGCCACTTCTTCCACAACCTTCTTGGCGTCTTCGGGATCAATGGAAGCAGGAGAGGTCTCGCGGGTGGGCAGATCCTTCACAGCGATGTCAAGGAAGTCGCCGTCGAGTTCGGGATAGAGGATACCATAACGGCCGGGCAGACCACCGGCGCGGCCGAGCAGGAGCTGATCTTCCTCAACGGTCACGGTGATGTTCTTGGCGATGTGGGCAAGAGCCTTTGCCCAGCGCAGAACCAGGGGCTGACCCTCGGTTTCCTTCATGGACTGAGTGAAGTACAGGGCGCGCTCGATATCGATCTGGGGTTTCTGGCCCTCAAAACGCTCGAGCATACGGAACACGCGCTCGTGGGTTTTGCGATAGCGGTCTACCTTGCCGTCGATCTGGTCCTGCAGGCGTTCTTCCTGAGGGGAGCGAAGGCAGCATTCTGTAACGGGAGCGGTCATATTGGTTCCTCCAAAGTGAAGATCTGGAAATTTTGGAAGTTGGTTGTGATTTGCTGTATTTTGCGTTCCTGACCCCCGTGGGGTATTGGAAGCGCGTCTTCATGCCCTAATTAAGCATAAAGCATGCCAAAGAGCACACTATTTTCTTAACCAATTAAATATACTGATAAAACAATATTTTGGCCCGCCAGAGCTTTCTCTGCTTGTGCGCTTTTTGCACAAGGCCATGACAATCATGTTGCACTAATGCACCACAAAGCTTTTGGCGCTCGCTTTTGCCGGACCTTGTCCGCCGCAGAACTGCAACATTTCTGCAAGTTATCAGTAACAATACCTAGTTTTTATTATATAAAAATTTGTAATTTTTAGATTTTTTTAACCTTCCCTTTTATCATTAAAGTCGCAAATTCGCACTATTGCCCCTGATAGTTACTTTTTTTCACAAGGGATGGCACAAAAGATGCCGCGCGCTTCCATGAATCTGCTCAGAGCCTTTGGCAAAAGAAAGGGAGCCCGAAGGCTCCCGATTTTGTCAGTTGCGAGATGCGCAACCGTGCTCTTGTCGTCCCGAAGTCCTATTCGCCAAGGCCAAGGACGCGGTAGGCATTCTTGTACATGACCTTTGCCAGGGTCTCTTCATCAAGGCCCATGTTCATATAGGTCTCGATGGCGTCCTTCTGCTCAATGAAGGGATGGGCGCTGGCAAAGATGATTTTGTCGGCAAGAACGCCTGTGGTCAGGGATTCGATGTAGTGTGTTGCCATGGGGGCGCGCTCGTATTCGGAGCAGTCCATGTACACGTTGCGGTTGCGCTGGCAGACAAAGATGGCTTCCTGCACAAATGGATAGCCGCCGTGGCTCATGATGATGGTGAGTTCGGGGAAATCGCGGGCAACCTTGTCCACATCGCGGGGATCCGTGTACTCGATAAGAGCGCCCTGCACCATTGGCGGAGGAGCCATGGTGATGAACACAGGCACGTTCAGCTCGCAGCACTTTGTATAGATGGGATAGAAGCGGGCTTCGCTGGGAGAAATGTGTGCAAGGTACGGATCGGTGGCAATACCGCGCATGCCGTACTCTTTCACAACCTTCTCCACATCGCGCACTGCGTCCATACCGCGATGGGGATCTATGCCCCAAAAGCCGTAGAAAAAGTCCGGATAGGCCTGGCAGAATTCGAGAACACTGCCGTTGTTGTCCGGAAAGCCATAGGTCGTGCGGCAATCACGGCCTGTGATGACATTGCCCACAACGCCACGACCTTTGAGTTCGTCCACGATCTCGGGCAGGGTCTGAGCCACACGTTTGTCGAAACCGCTGGCTTCGCACGAAGCCTTGAACATGGTGCTGTTTGCGATGCCGTCGAGTATCGCCTTGGTATTGGGTCTGAAACGAAAATCGAAAATTTTCATATGTGCTTGGCGCCGACAATCCTGGTCTGGGAACAGGCGCCACCTCCTTGACCATGTGTTGAACGTTTGCAAATGCCCTGCCCTTTGCAGCCGGGCAGGCCCAAGAAAAGCAAGCCTTGTGATTTTTGGAGCCAGACGGCCCAATCAGGGACAGGCACACCGCCTTGTCAAAGCACAGCTACGCCAGAACAGGTGCTCAATCCCCACGCAAGCATACTTGCGTGCTTGCCTATGCATGAAGCTTTCCATTTCCTTCACAAGTGAAAAAAATCCACAAATTTCAGAATATTGAAGATCGTTCCGCTTTGCACACGAAAAAGGAGCAGTCCTAAATTTGCAACATCACATCCCTCCGATCTAGACATGTGATGCTATTTTGCATCATTTGTTCATTCATGCATCAGAAAAGAGGAAAGCACTGAGACCATATTACAAATTTAATTTATATCTATAATCAAATAGTTACGCGATTTTTTTTCACATGACGCCCATATTTTTGTTAGTTTGGCAAGATCTGTGCATGCATACACAACTGAATTCGGCAAAAGCTCTCCCAACGAGGCTTTGCAAGGCCGATTGTCTTTTTTCTCACATGTCCTTCTCTCTGTCCGGGGGCCTAAACCACCCAGGCCTTTTTCCTCTCCTGCAAGGCCAGCGATTGGAGATTGAGCCCCAATATCTTCGTGATTCGCATTGTGCGGGCAAACACGCGGACTCCGTTTCCAGGCAACCCCTTGAAGGCATGCAGCACAGCACATGCTTCATGTGCGCACAGGCACAAGTAGCAAAATTGCAACACAAGTTGCCTGGCCCTGCCACACATGAATTCGGCACATTGAAATTCTCTGCTCCAAGGCTCTTGGATGCTTCATTTACATCTTGTTTTTGTGAGGAGTTCCCATGAAAAAGCTTCTTTCCTGCGCCATCCTGCTGATGTTTGCAGTGTCCGCCCTGTGTGCCGGTACTGCCGATGCGCGTCCTCTCAAGCTGCGTCTTGGCCATCCCATGGCTCCGGGCAACAACGTAACCCTGGGCTACGAAAAGTTTGCCGAGCTTGTGAAACAGAAGAGCAAGGGCCAGATCACCATCCAGATCTTCCCCAATGCCCAGATCGGCAATGACCGTGTGACCACCGAGGCTGCGCAGGCCGGTACCCTGGATCTCACCTCCAGTTCAACGCCCAACATGGCCTCCTTCCACCCCTACTACATGGCTCTCGACCTTCCCTACGTCACCAATCCCAAGAACCAGCAGAAGCTGTATGACGCCATCGACAATGGCGAGCTTGGAAAGTTCTACCGCGAGCTTTCCCGCAAGATTGGCCTCGAGACCCTGATGTTCAGCGAATTCGGCTACCGCAACTTTGTCTCCGCTACCCATGACATTGCCAACGTCTCCGACTTCAAGGGCTTCAAGGTGCGTACCACCGACTCTCCCGTGGAAGTGGATGTGGCCAAGGCCCTCGGCATGAACCCCGCCCCCATCGCCTGGGGTGAAACCTACACAGCCATGCAGCAGGGCACCGTTGACGGCGAAGGCAATACCTACTCCCTGCTCAACGACGCAAAGCACACAGAAGTCATCAAGTACGCCACCGATACCCGTCACAACTACTCCATGCATCTTCTCATGATGAACAAGAAGAAGTGGGACAGCCTGACCGACGAACAGCGCAAGATCCTGCGCGAAGCTGCCGACGAGGCTTTGAAGTATCAGCGCGAAATCTCCGGTCCTCTGGAACAGAAGGCCTACGACGCCTTTGTGAAGGCCGGAATCAAGATGCATCACTACACCGATGCCCAGTTTGCCGAACTCTACAAGCTGACCCAGCCTGTGCGTGACAAGTACAACGCCCAGATCCCCGCAGAACTGACCAAGATGATCGCCGATACCCAGAAGTAGCCTCCGTATATCCGGTCAGACAGCTTCAGTAATCGGAGGGGGCTGCATACGAAAGGCAGCCCCCTTTTCTTTTTTCCATCCGAGAGGACTTCATGGCCACAGCTGTACTCGAAGAAAAACAAGGCATATGGCACTGGCTTGACGAAAATTTCGAAAAGATTTTTCTTGTTGCCGGCCTCATAGCCATTATCTGCTTTATCACCCTGCAGACCTTCTACCGCTACATCGTTTCGAACCTGCTTGAAACTGCAGGCGCAATGGTGTGGACCGAAGAAATTTCCCGCTACATCTTCATCTGGATAACGTACTTTGCAGTTTGCGTTGCCATCAAGAAGCGTTCGTCCATTCGTATCGACATCATCTACGAGAAATTGCCGAAGCGCTGGCAGGAAATCAGCTGGATAGTGGTCGATGGCTGCTTCCTCTTGCTCACCCTGGTCATTGCCATCACCGGCTGGGGTCAGATTGAGCGCCTCATGCAGTATCCGCAGTACACCACGGCCCTGCGCATACCCTTCCTCGTCCCCTACCTCATCCTGCCCATAGGCTTCGGCCTCATGAGCCTGAGGCTCATCCAGAATTTGTGGAAGCAGATCAAGGTCTGCGGCACAACCGATACCATCATAGGCCTTGTGGCACTCCTTGCACTCGGCATCCCCATGTATCCTGTCATGATCAGCCTCTACGTGACAGGTGATGTCTTCATCTACGACTACATTGCACCCCTGCCGGCACTTTTCGGCTACTTCATAGCTCTCTGCGTCCTTGGCGTGCCCATCGCCATCGGCCTTGGCCTTTCCACCCTGGCCACCATCATCTGCGCAGACACCCTGCCTTTGGAATACCTCTCCCAGGTTGCCTTCACCTCCCTGGACAACTTCCCCATCATGGCCATCCCCTTCTTCATCGCGGCTGGCGAATACATGGGTGAAGGCGGTCTTTCCTCCCGCCTTCTCAAGCTTGCCGACTCCATGCTCGGCGGCATGTACGGCGGCATGGCCATGACCACGGTCGTGACCTGCATGTTCTTTGGCGCCATTTCCGGTTCCGGCCCGGCCACAGTGGCAGCCATTGGTTCCCTGACCACCCCCGCCATGCTTGAGCGCGGCTACAACAAGGCCTTCTCCTGCGCCATCGTGGCTGCAGCAGGCGCCCTTGGCGTCATGATTCCCCCGTCCAACCCCTTTGTGGTCTACGGCATCGCGGCCCAGGTTTCCATTGGTGACCTCTTCATCAGCGGTATCATTCCCGGCATCCTCTGCGGCCTTGTGCTCATGGCCTACTCCTACTTCCATTCCAAGAAGATGGGATGGAAGGGTGACGCAGAAGAGCGCTCCGGCAAAAAGCTTGCCCTGGCTGCCTGGGATGCCAAGTGGGCCCTCATGGTGCCGGTCATCGTGCTTGGCGGTATCTACGGCGGTTTTATGACACCCACCGAGGCGGCTGCTGTGGCAGCCTTCTACGGCATCATCGTCGGTGTCTTCATCTACCGCGAAATCGATCTGAAGAAGCTGTTCAAATGCAGCGTGAGCGCTGCCGAAACCTCTGCCACCATCATCCTTCTGATGGCTATGGCCACCATCTTCGGCAACATCATGACCATCGAGGATGTGCCAGGCACCATCGCCCGCGCCATCCTTGATTTCACGAACAGCAAGTTCTTCATCCTGCTCATCATCAACATCCTGCTCCTGATCGTCGGCGTGTTCATGGAAGCTCTGGCAGCAATCGTCATTCTCACCCCGATCCTGCTGCCCGTTGTCACCGGCGTGGGCGTTTCCCCGCTCCACTTCGGCGTCATCATGGTTGTCAACCTTGCCAGCGGCTTCCTCACCCCGCCCGTGGGCGTCAATCTCTTCGTGGCCAGTGGTGTTTCCGGCGAGAACATCATACGCATAGCCAAGGCAGCCCTGCCCATGATTAGTCTCATGATTCTGGTCCTTCTTGTCATCACCTACTTCCCGCAGGTTCCGCTCTGCCTTGTAGGCAACTAGCCCTTCTTCACTGACAAGGTTTCCAGATTTTTGGGGGTGGGTGCAGGCCCGCCCCCTTTTTTCCACCCAAACTCTTCTCCACCGACATGCTTGACGATCCATCTCTCTGGCTCTTTGCCTTCGCCTGGTTTTTGGCTGGCTTTGTCAACGGCATAAGCGGCATGGGTGCCGCCATGGTGGCCCTGCCCATTGTGGCCGGTTCCATGAATCCCGCGATCCTTGTTCCCGCAACGACCGTCTGCGTCACCATCATTTCCGCCTCCACCGCCTGGGTCTTCTGGCGACATACCCGCTGGCATGCACTCAAGGCCCTTCTTGTTGGCGCCGTGCCAGGCGCAGCAGCCGGCCTTGGCATCCTTCTCATCCTGCCAACATCTGTCCTGCAGCTTGCCGCAGGCGTCATCATGATTCTCTTTGTGGCCTGGCAATTCAACCATTCTCAGGGCAAGGCCCATGGCGACACTGTGCCAGCAGGCCTGACAGCCGGCTTTTTTGCCGGTTTTGTCAATACATCCATCTCCTTCGGCAACCCGCCTGTCGCCATCTATTCCCTGTACGCAGGATGGAACCAGCTCGAAACGCTCGGATCCATGAACGTGTACACCTTTTTCGTCTGCCTCATCACCATGGCAGCCCACGCCTCGGCAGGCCTCTACACCATGGACGTCTTTGAGCATGCCCTTTTCGGAGGACCTGCCACGATCCTTGGCATGATGGCTGCCCTGCCAATTGCAAAACACATTTCCCAGGCAGTCTTTCGCCGCATCCTTTTGCTTGTCATTGCAGCTGCCGGCGTTGTCTGTCTTGTCAGGGGCCTGCTTGCCCTGTAGCCCATAAGCACACGGCATGAAAAAAGGCGCTCCCTCTCCGGCATTGTCCGAAGAATGAACGCCTTTTTGTATTTTTGTGTTTTGTCGGATCCTGTCTATTTCCAGGCAGCGCCCCACACAAGGGCTGCTCCGCTGATAAGATAGCACAGTCTGACAAGATAGCCGTACCTGTCCAGGGGAAGCCAGTCGCCATCCCCCCTGGCCGCGATGAGCCTTTGCGCCTTCCACCAGAAGGGCACGCTCAAAAGGCAAAACACCACAGGCCAGCCTGCCAGATCACTGAGCCAGAGGTTGCCCAGCAAAATCCAGATGGCAGGCCACCATATCCTGAAGACAAGGAGCGCGTGATCCTTGCCCAGGATATTGGCCAGGGTGTGCTTGCCTGCTGCCAGATCCGTCTCTATTTCCGGCAGGCTCTGATAGTAGAGAATGCCTGCCACCATGCCCGCCACAGGGAGTGCCAGGGCCAGGGCCCGAAGCTCGAAGGTTCCGGCCAGGATGACAGAAGATGCTCCCACGATGATAAAGCCCATGTTGATCCCCACCATGACCTCGCCAAGGCCCCTGTAGCCATAGCGTATGGGCGGAGCCACATAGAAGATGGCAGAGGCCACGGCAAAGAGGGTGAGCAGGATCAGGGGGGCATGCAACCCTTCCGGAAGGGAGAGGATGAGGCCAAGGCCTATGGCAATGGTCACTGCCACAAAGAAGAGTATGGCCAAAAAGAGCTCGCGGCAGGACACAAGCCCGCTTTGTATGGCCCCGGTGCCGCCAATGCTCTCCTCCCTTGCGTCCGTGCCGAGCACGTAGTCGAAGAGCTCGTTGGCAAGATTGGCAATGGTCAGGCCGCAGAAACAGCCGAGCAGAAGTCCTGCAAAGCGCAGCCACAGCGCACTGTCCATGGGGTAGCCTGTCCGCATGACAAAGCCCAAGGCAACGCAGACCGGTATGGCAGCAGTGATGAAAAAGGGCGGACGCATGAGGCGGTACCACACGCCACAAAGCTCTTTTCCAGTCCGTTTGGGAGCGCCCTCTGGCCTGCCTGCCAGGGACTTTTGCAGTATTTCGCCAAGGCTCATGCCTGCTTCCTCACAAAATCCGGATTTTTCCAGTCAAAGGGAATGAACCCTGCCTTCTCGTCCGTCCACTCGACACGCTCCCCTTCTGCGGGATCGTGGGGAATGTCCACAGCGTTGCAGATAAGCGCCGGCTTCTCGCCAAGAGCCGTGAAGCCGTACCATACCCCCTTCGGGATGCGCAAAAGCCCGTACATGTCCTCGCGCCCGAGCACAAGCTTCACAAGAGCTCCGCAGCTTAAGGAATCTGGTCTTGTGTCGTACAAAACGATTCCCAAAGAGCCCTGGGGCACGCAAAAGTGCTGTGTCTGGCGTGTGTGGCGCTTCCATGCCTTGACGTGATTGGGCAGAACTTCCGAAAAGTACACTTCGCCCACCTGCATCTTCTCCTCTCCGGGGAGGCGTATGGGCAAATCGGGCTTAAGCATGTGCAGGACCGCCCCGCCCGGGGTCTGCTTCATGTCCAGCTCCATGTATTCCACGCCAATGATGTCCGTTGCGTGCACCTGTCCTTCGCTCATGGTACCTCTATGTCTATGTGCCGGGCATCTGGCCCGGACTGTTTCGCATTTTGTCGTTTCGGGATGCTACACCCAGGCCTGGTTGCGCATTTCGGCTGCGTTTGCGTAGGCGCTGATCTGTCCCAGGGTAAAGTCCAGCATGGATGTGTTCATGCCGTCCCCGCGGTAGTAGCGCTGATACCATTCGGCCGTGTAGCGTATGGTTTCGTCGAAATCGAGGGTCGCCTTCCAGCCAAGTGCAGCCAGAGCCTTGTCGCAGCACAGCTTCAAAAGCGTGCACTCCTTGCGGGTCATTTCCTGGTTCATGTCCATGCGGCTCTCGAAGCCCTGCCAGTGTCTGGCAAGGCCCTTGACCACATCGCTGACCGGATTGTTGACCTCGGCACCAGGACCGAAGTTGAAGGCCTCCCCGGAAAGTTCGAAGGGACGGGAGCTGTCCTTCTCGTACAGGAGGGCGCCGAGCCAGAGGTAGCCCGACAGGGGCTCAAGCACGAGCTGCCAGGGACGGGTAGCGTGGGGCGAGCGAATGAGCACCGGCTCGTTTTTCGCCCAGGCCCTGGCGCAGTCCGGCACTATGCGATCAAGAGCCCAGTCTCCGCCGCCGATGACATTGCCTGCCCTGACTGTCGCGCAGCTCGGGCCATTCCCAAAGAAACTCTTGAAGTAGGAGTGTGCAACGATTTCCGCACAGCCCTTGGACGCGGAATAGGGATCGTAGCCACCAAGATGATCGTTTTCCCTGTAGCCCCAGACCTGTTCGTCGTTGCGGTAGCACTTGTCCGAGGTGATGAGTACAAGGCTTTGCACACTGTCGCAGGCCCGTACGGCCTCCAGGACATTGAGGGTACCAAGAACATTGGCCTCGAAGGTCTCCACGGGCCTGTCGTAGGACAGTCGCACCAGGGCCTGGGCCGCAAGATGGAAGACAATGTCGGGCTTTGCCTCTGCCATGGCCCTGCACAAGTGCTCCCTGTCGCGTATGTCGCCACGCACATCGTGCATGTGCCCTGCAAGATGCATGGCCTCGAAATGGGAGGGGTTCGTCGGAATGTCGCGGGAATAGCCCGTCACTTCCGCTCCGAGGCTCACAAGCCAGGCGCACAGCCAGGAACCCTTGAAGCCGGTATGGCCAGTCACAAAGACGCGCTTTCCCCTGTACACATTGTGAAACATGCTATTTCTCCGCTTTCCAGAAGGCCTTGCCGCTGTCCCACAGCTCGTTCAAAAGCAGGCTGTCTCTCAAGGTGTCCATACACTGCCACTGGCCGGGATGGGGATACATCGAAAGCTGTCCCTCGCTTGCCAGGCGCTGCAGGGGTTCCTTTTCGAGATCGCAGGACTCGTCCTCGCTCAAATAGTCGAGGAACTCCCTCTTGAAGACGAAGAAGCCGCAGTTGATGTATTCGTTCAGGATGGGCTTTTCTTCCCAAGAGGTAATCTTGCCTGTCTCGTCCGTGCGCACAGCGCCAAAGCGGCAGGGCATACGCACGCCTGTGAAGGTGCCTATGCAGCCGGACTCCTTGTGGAAGCGCACGAGAGCGTCAATGTCGATATCCGCCACACCGTCTCCGTAGGTGACCATGAAGCGATCCGTGTCGATGTAGCGGGCAACGCGCTTCAGGCGCCCACCCTTGAGGGTCTCTGCGCCCGTGTCGCAGAGTGTCACGCGCCAGTCCTCAATCTCGCCCGTGTCCGTGGTGATGTCCCCGGTTTTCAGGGAAACCGTGAAATTCGTGTTCCTTCTATGGTAGTCGGCAAAGTACTGTTTGATGACTTCGCCCTTGTATCCCAGTGGGAGAACGAAGTCGTTGTAGCCAAAGCGGCTGTAGATGTGCATGATGTGCCACAAAATGGGTCTTCCGCCAATTTCGACCATGGGCTTGGGCTTGACCGCGGTCTCTTCGCGCAGCCTTGTGCCCTTGCCACCGCACATGATTATGACTTTCATGAAAAATTCAGCGCAAAACCCCTTGCGTGCAGGCAAGGGAGGGCGCCGCCTCCTTGATTTGCCGATTTTTAATGGTTCTGTTTTCGAAAGCCAGCGAAAAGTCCCGCTTTCCGCTGCCTTCTCCGCCCCTGGGAACAATTGTCCCCAAGGGCAGGGAGACAATACCCAAGACAAAAGGACAAGTGAAGCCTCAAAAAAGTCCCATTCTCCCGAAGGCCAGGGGACATGGCGGAAGAAACTGTCCTTTCGCAAACATATGCCAGACAAGGAAAAGACAGGTTTTTTCAATCTGTTTTGCTTCCTTTCGGCAGACACGGAGGGGTATCCTGCCACTTTGTCTGCCCTGTCCCCGGGGTCCTCCTTTTCCCAAGCGTTTCAATCATTTTCTTGACCCCAAAAGCCCCTCGTACTAGACTGAAAGGACATATTTTTTCCACTTTAACACGGAGGATCGGCTAATGCTGAAAAAAATCCTGCTCCCCCTGATCGCACTTTTTGTGCTCGGCATTGGAGTGTCCGCTCATGCCGCAGAAAAGTATGTTGTGGCAACCGACTGCACCTTCCCGCCCATGGAATATCTTGACGAAAACAAGCAGCCGGTAGGACTCGATCCTTCCCTGGTCAAGGAAATCGCCAAGGCCTGTGGCTTCGAGGTTGAAGTGCAGAACATCGCCTGGGACGGTATATTTGCCGGTGTTGCCGCAGGCAGGTACGACATTGTGGCCGCCGCAGTCAGCATTACCCCCGAGCGCGCCAAGGCTTTCACCTTCTCCGACCCCTATCTGGACATCTATCCCACCATTCTTGCCCCTGCGGGCTCCCCTTTTGCCAAGCCCGAAGACCTGAAAGGCAAGAAGGTTGGCGGCCAGATCGGCAACTCGGCCATCATGGCTCTTGAAAAAGTCAAGGTTGGAGCCGTGATTCGCGAATACGACGACGTGGGTCTTGCCATTGAGGACATGGTTAACGGCCGTATTGACGCTGTTGCCGTCGACAGCGTGGTGGCTCTCTACTATTTCAACAAGAAGGCCGAATACAAGGGCAAGCTGCGTATTGCCATGCAGTTTGGCGAACCCGAGCGCTACGCCTTTGTGGTCAAGAAGGGCAACAAGGAGCTGGTGGAAAAGCTCAACAAGGGCATCAAGCTGGTGAAGGAAAACGGCGCCTATGATCGCGTCCTGAGCGAGCATCTTGGCAGCGCCAAGTAGTCTTTTTGCATATTCCTGTCCGGAGTTCTGGCAAGAACAGGACTCCGGACTTTCTATTTCCCTGCATCTGGAACAGGCATCTTGCGGATCCCCGCATGTACTGTCCCCAGAATCAGCTTAAAGTTGGAACGCGATGGCACCTGAAACAGAAAAGAGCGCGGACAACGAGAGCACTGGCAACATCGTTGTTCTCACAACACAAGGTCCGCAAATCCCCAAGCCCTGGGGCAAGCGCATCATCACAGCATGGTCCATTTCCCTGATGGGCGCTATCATCACGCTCATTGTGCTGTGCACAATGTGGCCAGACCCCTATCTGGATGTTCTGACCTTTCTGCCCGACGGCATTCTGGTCACCTTTGAGGTCACGGCACTTGCCATCTGCTGCGCAGTACCCCTTGGCCTACTCACCGGCCTTGGCCGCATAGCCAAGAATCCGATTATCAACCTTGGCGCGTCCACCTATGTGGAAATCATACGCGGCATTCCGCTGCTTGTGCAGATTTTCTACATCTACTATGCCCTTTCCAAATTTCTGCAGGTTTCGAGCCTGACCAGCGCTGTTGTCGCCATCTCCTTCTGCTATGGCGCCTACATGGGCGAAGTCTTCAGGGCCGGCATCATGGCCATCCCCAAGGGACAGACCGAGGCGGCCAGATCCCTTGGCTTCAATCGCTTCCAGACCATGTTCTACGTCATCCTGCCCCAGGCCTGGCGCACCATTTTGCCTCCTGTGGGCAACGAATGCATCGCCATGCTGAAGGACACCTCGCTTGTGTCCGTCATGGCCATGCCGGATCTCATGCAGAGAGGCAGAAGCTTTGCGGCCAAGACCTATCTCTATTTCGAGACCTACACCATTGTAGCCCTGGTCTACCTTATCATTACCCTGCTCCTTTCCAAATGCGTGGCCATCATGGAAGCCAAGCTGAACTACTATGACAGAAGAAAGTAAAAATCCCGCACAGCCTGCAAAGGGTGAATCCATCATCGAAATCAGCCAGGTGTGGAAGTTCTTTGGCTCGCTGACGGCCCTGCAGGACGTAAATCTGACCGTGCATGCCGGGGAAAGGGTTGTCATCATCGGCCCCTCCGGTTCCGGAAAATCCACCCTTTTGCGTTCCATTAACAGACTGGAGACCATTGATCAGGGCAGCATTACAGTTCAGGGACAGGACATTTCCCACTGCCGTTCCCATGAACTCAATCTGATGCGCCGCAATGTCGGCATGGTCTTCCAGCAGTTCAACCTCTTTCCCCACAAGACTGTGATGCAAAACGTCACCATGGCTCCCCGCAAGCTGCTCGGCCTGAGCAAGACGGAGGCAGAGGAAAGGGCGCTGAAGCTTTTGCAGAAAGTGGGCATTTCCGACAAGGCGGCAGTCTACCCTGCCATGCTTTCCGGCGGCCAGCAGCAGCGCGTTGCCATCGCAAGGGCCCTGGCGATGCAGCCTACCATCATGCTTTTTGACGAGCCGACCTCGGCCCTGGACCCCGAGATGGTGGGCGAAGTCCTCGACGTTATGGTGGGCCTTGCCGAAGACGGGATGACAATGTGCTGTGTGACGCATGAAATGGGTTTTGCCAAGATGGTCGCAGACAGAGTCATCTTCATGGATCACGGCCAGATTATCGAACAGGGGAAGCCAGAGCACATCTTCAACGCTCCTCGTCACCCGCGTCTGCGCCAGTTCCTGGAACAGATTCTCTAGCCCCATGCCCGCACCACACAGCAATCTAGCAACACAACTGCCAGAGGGACCTCTGGCAGTTGCTGTTTCCGGGGGCGTCGACAGTCTCGCAGCCCTTTTGCTCAGCCTGGAGTCTGGCCGAAAGGTCTTGGCCATTCATGCCCGCATGTGGCGCAGGGAAGAGAGCTCCGAGGCCAGGGCGTGCGAACAAAGGCTTGCCCAAACCGTTGCCGACCTTGGATGCGACTTCCATCTTGCAGATCTTGAAAAAAGCTTCGAGGAAAGCGTTGTACGTCCCTTTGTCCATGCCTGGGAACAGGGGCTGACTCCCAACCCGTGCGCCCTGTGCAACAGGCGCATAAAGTTCGGTGCACTCTGGGAAAAGGCAGCAAGCCTCGGCGCCGCAGCCCTTGTAACCGGCCACTACGCACGACTCGACTACAACCATCCCTACAGGACAAAAGCCCCTCTGCTTGCCACTGCAAAGGATGCGCGCAAGGATCAGTCCTATTTCCTGGGATTGGTTCAGAAGAAAGTGCTTGCAAGGGTAGCCTTCCCCTTAAGCTCCTATACAAAGGACGAGGTGCGGGCCCTTGTGGCGGAAAAGGGGCTTGCCGTCCCTGAGCCCAACGAAAGCCAGGAGATCTGCTTTGTCCCGGACACCCCACAGGGCTACAGGGACTTTCTTGGCGGCTATGGTCTACGCCTTCCTTCTGGCGACATCGTGGAAATAGACAGCAGAAAAAGGGTGGGCAGACACAGTGGTCTTTGGCAATACACGGAGGGGCAGCGCCACGGCCTTGGCATAGCCTGGTCCGAGCCCCTGTATGTCCTGGGAAAGGATCCGGCTACAAACACGCTATATGTCGGAGGGAAAAAGCACACTCTCATTACCAGGGCAAGAGTGCACAAGCTCAATCTGCTGGTAGACGCAGACGAGCTTCCAAAGACCTGCCTTGTGCGCCTGCGCTACAGGCAAAGGCCTGTCCCTGCCGACATTTTTGTTGTTGGTGGAGATGCTGAGGAAATGACCATCCTGTGCCACGAGCCATTGAGCCTTTCTGCTCCGGGACAGGTTGCCGCATGCTATGACGAGGAAGGACGCCTTCTTTGCGCAGGCCTTTTGCAGCATTTGTCCTGACAGATGCAAAACAGAAGAATACAAAAAAGCCGTGCTCCGCAAAAAGGACTTTTTTTGCGGAGCACGGCATCTATTATTCCTTGTGCTTTCACACAAGGGAAAGGGTATCTCTATTCGCCAAGGACCTTCATCGATTTGATGACTACCGGTTCCACAGGCATATCCTTGTAGAAGGGATGCCTGTTGCTGGTCTCGACCTTCTCAATCTTGTCGACAACATTCTGGCCCTGGATGACAGTGCCGAAGACTGCGTAGCCTACACCGTCACTGGCCTTGTCGGGATCAAGGAAGCGGTTGTTGGCGGTGTTGATAAAAAACTGTGCAGTTGCGCTGTCCGGGGCTGAAGTACGGGCCATGGCAATGGTGTACTTGCGGTTGCGCAACTGAATGGACGCTTCGTTCTTGATGGGCGCGTGGGTGGGCTTTTCCTTCATCTCCTGGGTAAAGCCGCCACCCTGGATCATGAAGCCCTTGATGACACGATGAAAGATAGTGCCGTCATAGAAGCCGGATTTCACATATTTCAAAAAGTTTTCGCAGGTGATCGGGGCCTTGCGCTCCTCAAGGCGCACCACAATGTTGCCCATGCTCGTCTCTATCTGGACTACAGGCGCCCCGGCAAAAGACGGGCTGCAAAGGACAAGGCCTGCGCCAAGAACAAAAATTGCCAATGCGAGAAATTTCTTCATAGCGTAAAACACCGTCCCGGGGACGGGCCTCCAGTGAAAAGCTTTGCCGCGCTTTGGACAGGGTTGTCAGCCCTTGCGCAACAGCGCCGAAATAGCACGCCACCCGCCTGCAGGCAAGGGCACAAGCGTTCACTCACCCCTTGCCCCTTGCGCAAAAAGCCTTATCCTTATGATACAGAGCGTGTTCATTTGCCAGGATTTTCTGGCAAACAGGTGCGCATTCAGATTTTGCCTTTCTTTCCCTTGTATGCTAACAAGCATATTCGGCACGAAGGAAACATCTCTGCGTACCTTCTCCTGGAAGTCTTGCCCCTACTCTCACACGCAATCGAGACCTCTCCGGGGGAAAGACATTGCTCTTCAGCATCCGAAAACAATCTTTGCGCAACCAAGGCGTCAATGGAGCTGACGCCATTTTGTGGAGGAAATCAATGCAGACCTCTCGCACCCTTGAGGCCAGAACTCTCAGTGTGGCTTCCGTGTACATGCGCCACGTGTACACATGGATGACCGCAGGTCTCAGCGTCACTTCCGTTGTGGCTTTGGCCGTTGCCGGAAGCCCTGCCCTGCAGCAGATGATCTTCAGCAATTTCATTGTCATGATTGCCCTGATCGTGGCTCAGTTCGGCATTGTGATTGCTCTTTCTGCAGCAGTGCACAAAATGTCTGCCACCATGGCAACGGGCATGTTCATGCTCTACTCCGTGCTGACAGGCCTGACACTCTCTTCCATCTTTATTGTCTACCCCATTGGCGCCATTGCCAATGCCTTCATCACGGCAGCAGGCATGTTCCTTGCGATGTCCATCTACGGAACAGTGACTAAGCGTGACCTTTCCGGCATGGGCAACTTCCTGTTCATGGGTCTCATCGGCATCATCATTGCTTCCATTGTCAATATCTTCCTTGGCAGCAGCATGATGGACTTTGTGATCAGCGTGGTGGGCGTTATCGTGTTTACCGGCCTTACCGCCTACGATACCAACAAGCTGCGCCAGTTCGGTGCCGGTGCTCCTCTTGACGACGCCGTTGCCATCCGCCGCGGTGCCATCCTCGGTGCCCTCACCCTGTATCTTGACTTTATCAACCTCTTCCTCATGCTCCTGCGCCTCTTTGGTGGCAACAGCAACGACTAGAGATTGACCGCATAGCGCATTCCACCAATGTGGAGCAAAATGTAACTCCGTCCGAAGCGAGCATATATCAGACGCAACACACTTCGGACACCCTATAGTCTGTAAAGGCTTTTGAAGATGAATCCAAAGACCCTGTGCATATTCAGTTATGCACAGGGTCTTTTTTCCCTGCGCACCCGATTTCTTCTGAGGATGCATTATGGAAATCAAGGACATTGCAAACAACAGTGACGAGATTCTGGAGGATTTTGCCTCTCTCGTTGATCAGTATCCCCCAGCTTCCACAGAGACTGACAATAGCGCACCTGCGGCCCCTTGCAAGAAAGATTCCCGCAATGTCTGCCTTTTCTGGCAGCCGGGGAAGGAACATCTGCAGGCGTGGGGCAGGGACGCAAACAATCTGCCCGGCGTTCCCGTGAGAAGCGGGTATATGGTTCCAAGAGCGTCCACTGGAGGACACAAGTTCCTGGGATACTATGGTACACGCAAGGCTGTACATGTGACTTGGGAGGATATTGTTCGGATTCTGGAAAAGGAGGACGGGCTTACTTTCAAGCAACTTCGGGACCAGCTTAGATTCCTTGACTGCTCACAGATTGGCGTTGTCGGACACAACGACCTCAAGAACCTGCTTGATGACAACAGGGCTTGTCTGGTTCAAGACAGCGAGGCAAGATATTTCCTGAAGGAAAAGGTGTTGAGCAAAAAAAAATTGCTCTCTTTTCTTGTCCGCGCAGGAGAGTGCAGCATTGATACGCTGGCAAATGTCTTCTCCGCTCGCAGATGCATGAAAACCCTGAATACCCTCCTCGCAGAACTTGTGGAGGATGGACAGGTTGAAGAAATACATTCCTCCTCGAAGAGCAAGGGAAAGGCCTTGCTCTACAGAGCTGTTGCAGGGAAAAAGGCATCCGCTTCCGTTGATGAAACAGCTCTCCATGAGGGCTATGTGCTGTTTAACGGGAAGAGCAAAGTAGTTCGTTATACGACAAGCGACGGCAGAATTGCCACAGCCAAGCTTGCCAACAGCAGAGCTCTTCTTCTGGATGGCGACAAGGTAGTGTGCGAACTGCTCATATCCAAAAAAGAAGGCTTCGCCGCTGCTGTCCACAGGATCGTCGCACGCTCCATTACTCCCGTTGCTCTGCGCATTGTTGGCAGAGACAAGAAGGGCAAGCAAAAAAAACAGTGGTGGGGTGTTGATGCCGGATCTCGACGCTGCAATTTTCTGGTCCGGGAAAACTCCGCATTTGGCAGACTCTATCCCGAAGACATAGTTCTGTGCCGCATCACTGAAGAAAAAGAAGGCAATGAGGGCGATTACTTCACTGCCGAGGTGATTAGAGTTGTCGACTCTCCCATGAGCATCAAATTCCATGAGAGACTAGTCAGACTCAATCATCTGGCTCCTGGCGAATTTCCTTCCAAAGCCAGACTGCATGCTTCGAAACTTGCCCAAAGGTCTGAAGACCTGCAGGGCAGAAGAGATTTGCGCGATATTGCCCTCGTCACCATTGACGGTGCCGATGCCAGGGATTTCGATGATGCCATCTGCGTGACGCGCACGGACTGTGGCTATCTCTTGCAGGTTGCCATCGCCGATGTCAGCCACTATGTGCGTCAGGGCGATCCCCTGGACGAGGCAGCACTCAAGCGCGGCAACTCCTGGTATTTTCCTACCTCGGTTGTGCCCATGCTGCCCTTTGCGCTTTCCAACGATCTCTGCTCGCTTGTCCCACACAAAGACAGACTTGTCGTGAGCGCAGACATCCATATCGACAGCCAGGGACATGTGCTGAAAACTTCCTTTGCCCCTGCTGTCATGCGCTCCAAGGCAAGACTTACCTATGACGAGGCAAGGGACCTTGTCCACGAGATGGACGAGGCAACATCGGAAAAGTTTGCCCCGGAAAAATGTGAAGGCTGCGATATCAGAAGCATGCTTCAGCTTGCGCTTGAACTTGCAGAGCTTTTGAAGAAGCGTCGTCTCGCAAGAGGAGCCCTTGATTTCGACTTTCCGGACAGCAAGGCTGTCTTTGACACAGGCGGACATCTGAGCTCCTACTCCTATGTCTTTCGTCACGAAATGCATTGCCTCATCGAGGAATTCATGCTCTGCGCCAACGAGGCAGTGGCATCATTTCTCGGCAGGACGGATCTTCCCTTTCTCTACCGTGTCCATGAAGAACCATCGTACGAAAAATTGCAGGAGCTGTATGCAAGCCTGAAGCACACAAGATTCATGAAGACATTGGCCAGCAAGACAGCCGATCCCAGCCTGCGTCAGATTATGGATACTGTACGGGGAACGGAAAACGAGGGCATTGTGGGCAAGCTTTGTGTACGAGCTCTTCCCATTGCCATGTACAGTCCATACAATATAGGACATTTTGGTCTCGCATCCCCTGCCTATTGCCACTTCACCTCTCCCATACGCCGCTACGCCGATCTCTTGGTTCACAGGGTCCTCAAGCGAGCGATTGGAGCGGATGAAGATGCCATCCATGCTGGCAAGACTCTCGATATCATTGCGACCCGAATCAATGACGACGAGCGCAGTGCCCAGCTCGCCGAGAGGGAAATGAACAAGCGTCTTGCCTGCCTGTGGATGCTTGACAGAAAAAAAACCGAATACATCGGACACATCAACTCTGTGCAGCACTATGGAGCCTTTGTCAGCCTGGACGAAGTTCCGGTCGAGGGGCTTATTCCCTACTTTTCCTCGGGACGAGCAAGGAACCTTGTCCTGGGGAGCAGGGTGAAAGTGTTCCCGACCAGTATCTCCCTCACTTCACTCTTCATAGATTTTGCTCTCGTGGAGGTACTCTCTCGGGGAAATACCGGGACACAGGGCAAAGGAAAGGCCAACGAGGCAAACATATGAGCATTCTGACAAAGAAACAGGGCATTGGCATGGCTGCCCTCCTTCTTGCCGCAAGCACCATACTTTCAAGGCTCATGGGTCTTGTGCGCGACAAGGTCATTTCCTGGCAGTTTGGCGCAGGGAGCGAATCCGACATCTACTTTGCAGCCTTTGTGGTCCCGGACATCCTCAACTACCTTCTGGCAGGGGGATTTTTGGGCATCACCCTCATGCCCCTGCTGGCAAGGCGCTTTGAGGAGAACGAGGCTGACGGCTGGAAATTCTTTTCCTCTGTGCTCACCTGGATGGTTCTGGCAGCCATTGCGCTCACAATCGTTGCCATGGCCTTTGCAGCCCCCCTCTCGCGGCTTGTGGCACCGGGCCTTGCCGAGGAAAAGCTTTTGCGCCTGCAGTTTTTCATGCGCATCACCCTTCCAGCCCAGTTCTTCTTTCTGACAGGGTCCTGCGTCACAGCCATTCTCTTTTTGCGCAAGCAGTTTGCTGTTCCAGCTCTTGCTCCTCTCATCTACAATGGCTGCATCATTGCCTTCGGCGTGGCGTTGCCTGCCCTGGGACTGGTCCAGGGCATGACAGGCTACTGCGTGGGCGTTGTTGCAGGAGCTGCCCTTGGCACACTTTTCCTTCCCCTCTACATGGTTCGCAAGGGTGGATTGTCCTTCAGGCCAAACCTTGCCCATCCGCTCATGAAGCGCTTCATACTGCTGGCACTACCGCTCATGCTGGGACAGACCATAACGGCCCTTGACGAACAGTTTTTGCGCATCTTCGGCTCCCTTGCAGGCGACGGCTCCGTCAGCCTTCTCAATTACGCAAAGCGCGTGGCCATGGTCCCTGTGGCATTGGTAGGCCAGGCAGCCGCCCTGGCCTCCTACCCCTTCCTTGTCTCGCTGCTCGCCAAGAATGACAGAGATGGCTTTGCGCAGGTTCTGGGACGCGCCATACGGACAGGAACAGGCCTCATCCTGCCCTTGGCCGTGTGGATGGCAGTGCTTGCCCCCTCGACCTTCATCTTCCTCTTTTACGGCGGCCGCATGGCTGGTGACGAAATCGTGCGTGCCGTCCCCCTTCTGCAGCTGCTTTTGTGCGCAAGCCCCTTCTGGGTTCTTCTGGAACTCCTCACAAGGGGCTACTACGCCCAGACAGACACCATTACCCCTGCCGTCTCCGGCACACTGCTCCCCCTGGTCTTCCTGCCGGTCTACTACTTCCTGGCTGTCCCGTATGGAGCTGCAGGCATAGCCCTGACCTCTGTGGCAAGTCTTGCCTGCTACTCTCTCGTGCTCATCCTGATCTGGCTTAAACGGGAAGGAACCATGGTTTTTGCCGGAGTGGCCGGCACGGCACTGCGCTCCCTTCTCTGCGTCCTGCCCGGGACCGTTCTCGGCTTCTTCATTGATGGGGCAATTCGCAGGGCTTTGGGTGCCGATTCCCCCATTCTTGCTGCCTTTCTGGGGCTTGCCTGCGCAGGCCTTGTCCTCTTGCTGACCTATGTGCCCCTGTGTCTCAGATTCTGTCCTGAACTTCTCGAGAGACTCAAGGCACGACTGTCACGCAAGAAAACAGCCTGAGTCTGAAAAGGGGACGGAAGATCTTGGAATCTTTCCGTCCCCCACAAGCGAGGCTTCCTACGCGCCCGCACTCCTGCTTCCCCGTCTGAACAGGAAGGATGCTGCCACAAGCAGACCGCACAAGAGCAGGGGAAGCATCAGGGCTGTCCGCAGACTGTAGGCATGTGCCAGAACACCGATGAGTGGCGGGAAGAGAAGAAGCGCGCTGTAGGCAAGAACCGACACCACGGCACTGGCTGCGCTGGCGGACACTCCGGGGTAGCTTCCAGCCCTGCTGAACAGTATGGGAACAACGGGCGCAAGCCCGCAGCCCATGCAGGCATATCCTGCAAGCGTCAGGAAAGAACCGGGAGCAAAGAGCACTGTTGTCATGCCCGTGACAGCCACAATACTGCCACAGAATATGATGTGGAAATCGTCAAAATGCGTGCGCAGCAGATCCGTCACCAGCCTGCAGGCCACAGCGGACAGGGAAAAGACACCATAGACGAGCGCCGCAGTTTGCTCGCTTGCGCCCTTTACGGAGAACAGGAAGAGAGCGCCCCATTCTCCCACGCTGCCTTCGGTCGCGTAGTCGCATCCGGCAACAAGGCCACAGAGAATGACAAAGAGTGGAGGCAGTACAAAGGCCTTTTTGGGACCTTCTTCCCTGGGCACTGTCAGGCTGTCATCCTGCATATGCCCCACCATGAAGGGGCGAACAAGAGCAGCTGCACTCATCAGAACAACAAAATTCCAGAAGGGAGACATGCCGAGGGCCGCAAGTCCTGCAGCACTGATCGAGCCAAGCAATGCTCCCATGCCGTATCCAGCGTGCATGAAGGCCAGACAGTGCACGGAATAGTGCTTTTCGACCTCAATGGCCTGGGTATTCATGGCAACGTCGGCAAGGCCTGTACTCAGACCAATGAATACGCAGCCTGCCGCAAGAGTCAGGGGAGAGGTTGCCATTGCAGCCACGGGAAGAGAGAACAAAAGTGCCAGGGATGATACACGCAGCACACGGCGCGAGGTAAATCTGCGGATGAGCGGGGCACTCAAAAGCAGTCCAATCAGGCCCGAAAATCCCAGCGAGAGAAGTATGAAGCCTATTTCCGCTTCATTGGCTGCTACCTGTTCCTTCAGTGCAGGGAGCCTCGAAGTAAAGAGGGAATAGACAAGACCCGGGACAACAAAAAAATAGGCGCAGGCTGCCTTTGCTCTTGCAAGTGCGGTCCAACGCATAAAAAACTTCCTCCTGAAATCCATACATTTTGGCAGTCTCTACTTTCGATTGTGCCCCTCACTATATCTTTATTGAAACTCAGTCAACACACAATTTTGTGAAAATGCATTGTCTGTTGCTCTTGCTCACGGGCAATAAAAAAGGCCTCTTCACCAAATGGCAAAGGGCCTTTTTTGTACTTTGTTTGCAAGGCGATCAGTGCTTCCCGAGTTTTTCCATCGCCCTGAAGCGACGCAAACTTAAGTGCGTGAGCGCTATGGCCAGGGCATCCGAGGTATCAAGGGCCCAGTCGGACTTCTTGATGCCCAGTCTGCAGCGGACCATGAAGGCAACCTGTTCCTTTTCGGCAAGCCCCACTCCCACCAACGTCTTTTTCACCAGTGTGGGAGGATAGTCGCTCACTCCTATGTCAAAGGCAGCGCAGGCCGCTACAGCCACGCCCCGTGCCTGACCCAGCTTGAGGGCAGTGGCAGCATTCATGGACTGAAAGACCTGCTCTATGGCTGCTTCCTGCGGCCTGTAGCGTTCGAGTACAGCGACAAGCTCACGGTAGATTCTCGCAAGGCGCTGGGAGAATTCCGTTTTTTGCGAGGACGTAGTCCGTATGAGACCACAGTCCACAAGCTCAAATCCGGAGGAAACCGTACGCACTATACCCCAGCCAGTATTGATGGAACCTGGGTCTATGCCAATGACAGTAACGGGATCCAACTAGACCTCGGCATCATCCGGGAAGTCGGCGTTCGCGTAGACATTCTGCACGTCGTCGTTGTCGTCCAGAGCGTCCATGAGGCGCATCACCTTTTCGGCAACAGCAGCGTCCACTGCCACCAGATTCTGGGGAACCATGGCAAGGGAAGCGGACTGCATTGTGACACCCTGGCCTTCCAGAGCATCGCGCACGGAAGTAAAGTCTTCCATGTTTGTCTGAATGGTCCACACATCCTCGTCATCGATGACGTCGTCGGCACCGCATTCCAGCGCCAGTTCCATCATCTTTTCCTCGTCGTAGGCCTGACGGTCGATGGTGATGACACCCTTGCGGTCGAACATCCAGCCCACGCTGCCGTTTTCACCCATGGAGCCGCCGTGCTTGCTGAAAAGATGGCGGATTTCTGCCACTGTACGGTTCTTGTTGTCCGTGGCAACCTCGACCATGATGGCGATGCCGCCGGGACCGTAACCCTCGTAGAAGCTTTCGGTCAGATCACCGCCTGCGTCCTCGCCAGTACCCTTGCGAATGGCAGCTTCAATCTTGTCCTTGGGCAAATTGACGGCCTTGGCCGCGGCTATGGCTGCACGCAGACGAGAGTTGCCTGCGGGGTCACCGCCACCCTTGGCAGCAATGATGATTTCCTTGGCGGCCTTGGTGAAAAGCTTGCCGCGCTTTTCGTCCTGACGGCCCTTACGATGCTGAATATTCGCCCATTTGGAATGACCTGACATATGTTACCTCTCTCAGATATTGGGGCTGGCCTCTTTGTCGGCCAGGCGGTTGAGCCCCACAAAAAATGTTTCCTTGCTTTCAGCCCTGGAACTTTTCGGCTTGAAGGTCTTGACCGTGGCAAAGGCCTTGCGCATGGGTTGCAAAAGCTCCTGGATATCCGGGCCCATGAAAATCTTGACTATGAAGGAACCTCCCGGCTTGAGGCGCATGAGGGCCACTTCAAAGGCCTCCTTGGCCAAATCCAGGGAACGGCACTGATCGGTGAACTTGTTCCCGGTCGTGCTCGGCGCCATGTCGCTCATCACCACATCAAAGGGCCCGATCTCATCTAGCCTGGCTTCAAACTCCGGCGATCTGTCAAAAACGTCCTCGATCATGAAGGACACCTGCGGGGGAAATTCCGTTCGCGCAGGCTGTATGTCGCAGCCAAGAACAAGGCCCGTTGTCCCGACCTTTTCGGCTGCGCCAAGAGACCAGGAGCCGGGGGCTGCTCCCAGATCCAGCACGCGCATGCCCTTGCGGAATAGATGAAAGCGGCTGTCGAGCTCCTTGAGCTTGTAGACGCTTCGCGCGGGATAGTTTTCCGCCTTGGCCTTCAGAAAATAATGATCGCGATATTCCTTCACAGATACTCCCAAAGTGCCTGAAGGGGAGTCCCCCTGGCACACGGACGCGCACAATGCAGTTGTTCGATACAGACTTTTGCCTGTCCGAGCGTGAAAGCCCAGTGCACATACACTTTTTTTTCAAACAAGCCAAGAGGCAGCAAAGGGCCTTCTATCCGGAAAAACAGAGAAAAAGAAGCCTCTTGGCTGGCATGAGTCACCCTTTCCCACCCTGAAGTTGTGCATTTTCCCTCTTGACGCTTCAAAGCGACAGAGGTATAGATTTTACTCTGTTTATCAGAGTGGGGAAGTGGCTCAGTTGGGAGAGCATCGCATTCGCATTGCGGGGGTCGGGAGTTCAAATCTCCTCTTCTCCACCAAGGAAATCAATGGGTTACGGTACTGCCGTAACCCTTTTTTTGTGGTAGTAACTTTTGGGTAACTGTCGCATACCCCTTATGCGGCTGCCCTGCTTTCGCTCCTCCCCAATTTCGGCCTGTCATCTCTGATATCTGGTATCCCTGTTGGTATCCCTCGCGGAGGGCGTTCACAATGAAGGCTCTGACAGTTTTGGAGGGAAAGAAGAACTCCTGGGCACTGTCGCCCCCAGCAAAAATGCCCGCAAGCCTCAATGGCAAGCGGGCATTATACATGTTTTGGGGGAGAAAAATTCAGTCTTCAGAGCCTACTTTGCGGGCTTGGGTGCGGGCATGGGAGGCAGCGGAGGCTTGGGTCCCTTCTTGGCGGGGATCATCTCGTATCTGTAGATCTCGTGGATCTCTTCCTTGTAGCCGGGATAGAGGCCCTTGGTCATGCCAAGCACGATCTGGGCGCCACGGTTCATGTGCACAAGCAGATCGCCGGTGGAAGGATCAACGCACAGGCCCTCGATCTCGCCCTGGCGAATGGCTTCGTCAAAACACTTTTCAAGGTACACGTGGGCGTTGGTGGCAGAAGTGATGTCGATGCGATAGAGGTGATCGGGCTCGTTCAGATCGGCAGTGCCGTCGTCGGCAGTCATGTACAGGGAACCCTTGTAGTAGAACACGCCCTGAACCCACTGCGGCACGGGCTGCAGATGCACCTTGCGCAGATAGTTGCCCTTGAGGTCGTACTCATACAGGTAGCGGCCGCTTTCCTCGCCGACCCAGGAGCACATCCACACGGTCTTCTTCACGGGGTCAACGGTGATGCCGCTGACTTCCATCTGGCCGGACTTGGGTTCGAACTTGAAGGTCCTCTTGTACTTCAGGGTCTCGGCATCATGGACGGCAATCTGGATGTCCTTGCCCACGCCATCCACAAAGACCTCTGCGCCCACATACAGCTCACCGTTGTAGACATCGATGTCGCCAATGTGGTTGGAGGGAATGGCATAGCCCTCGAAGGGGTTCTTGTTGGAGGCAACGAGCTTGCCCTTCATGTCGTACTTGTAGAGAGCCTTGGAGCAGCTCACGTAGATGTACTTGCCATCGCAGGTCACACCCTGACGTCCGGCAACAGGAAACACGTCTTTCAGTATGTAGTCGTACTTGGCTCCGGGCTCCGGTTTTGCCTGAGCCTGAGGTGCAAGAACACTCAGGGCGCACAGGACGGCCACAAGCAGCATCAGCTTTTTCATAACGTCTCCTCAAACGTCTCTTCAAGAGTTTTTCCCTCAAGCTCCAACAGCTTGAAGATTTTTGGAAAAACTACTCCAGAAAAACCAAAAGGGCAACGTACATCCCGTTTTCCGCAACTCCTTTTTCCATATGTCAGAGCAAGAGCGCATCATGATAACAGAGTGATTTTTCTCTTGTTTTTGAGAAGCCCAGGAAGCCTTGCCCCAAAATATGACCTTTTTGTTACGACTTTCCGGCTTTTTTCACCTCTCCCTTGTCCTCCAAAAACGAGCAGCAAGCCTGGGGGCCGAGCTCAGGACAGCACCAATACCTGCCATTACCTTGTATTCACTCCCTGTTTCCTGACAGGACAGGCTTGTCTTTGACTCGTTTTGTTGTTTTTGCCCCTGCTTCTCCCCACTTTTGGGCCATGTTCAGGGTTGTCACCATTTTGCCACACAAGGCTGCGTGTTTTCGTCGCAACAAAAGTGGCGCATCCCCCACAGAGAGCAGGGTTTGCGCCAGAATTTCCGTCCTGAAAGGCAAGGAGTCAGTGTTCAGTCCTAGACCTCTCTTTCCCAGCCAGA
>ENA-ORSJ01000857-ORSJ01000857.1-human-gut-metagenome-genome-assembly--contig:-NODE-857-length-29348-cov-5.938893_pt1 | contig 29348 bp, 27 predicted proteins | sample MGYA00242191_ERZ509158 | MGnify/ENA primary metagenome ERZ509158 (study PRJEB26280, sample SAMEA2338623) | human gut metagenome | biome: human gut; feature: human-associated habitat; material: faeces...
GCACTTCTTGAAGTTCTGTCCGAGATCCTTCTTCAGTGCCTTCGAAAAGAGAGAAGTGACTATCTTGGCATTAGCAAAAGACGGCTCTTCTTTGTAAGCTGTCTTTACATAGAATGGCACAACAGCCCCCATCCATCCTTGGCAATGAATGATTTCTGGCACCCAGCGCAGTTTTTTCACTGTCTCGAGCACCCCGCGAGCAAAGAATATGGCTCTTTCACCATTGTCAGGATAATCTTCCCCCGTTTCATCGACATCCATTTGACGCTTCGTGAAATAGTCGTCATTGTCTATGAAGTAGACTTGTATGCGTGACGATTGTATGGAGGCGACTTTAATTATCAGCGGATGATCTGTGTCATTGATAATAAGATTCATTCCCGAAAGGCGGATTACCTCGTGCAACTGCCCCCGGCGCTCATTGATGTTTCCCCATTTGGGCATGAACGTCCGTATTTCATGGCCTTTCTCTTGTATGGCCTGTGGCAGCTCTCTTCCCATTAGCGAAAGCTCACTGTCAGGTACGTAAGGTGATATCTCCTGGTTTATGAATAATATTTTTCTTGCCATTGTTCATCTGTTTATCAACTGCAAAGATACAAAATTTATTTGATATTTGAGTATTAGGCAATGCCTTTTATGAAAAAAAGGCTTTTCTTGGCTATATTTTCCATGTATTCTTTTTTAGTTTGCCAAAAAAGTTGTTATTTTGCAGCGAATTTGTAGTATAGCGTTTAAAACGTTGTTAGAAATGAAAATTTTTCATAAGAATGTGGATTTGCAAAACGAACTCTTCGCAGTTCGCAAGCTAGGCAAGACCGTTGGCCTTGTTCCAACAATGGGGGCTCTCCATGAAGGTCATGCTTCGCTGGTGAGACGGTGTGTTTCGGAGAATGACGTTACAGTTGTCTCTGTGTTTGTTAATCCTACACAGTTTAACGACAAGAACGATTTGCAGAGCTATCCCCGCGATTTGGATGCGGATTGCAAGTTGTTGGAGTCATGCGGGGCCGATATTGTTTTTGCTCCCTCGGTTGAAGAGATGTATCCCCAGCCCGATACGCGTCATTTTGAATTCCCGCCTATAACGACGGTGATGGAAGGTGCCCATCGTCCCGGTCACTTCAATGGCGTGTGCCAGGTGGTAAGCCGTTTGTTTTATATCGTGCGCCCCCAAAGGGCATATTTCGGTGAGAAAGACTGGCAGCAAATAGCTGTTGTCAAGGCGATGGTTAAAAGCCTCGGCCTGGATGTGGCGATTGTTGAGTGTCCGATTGTGCGTGATGCCGACGGTTTGGCCCGTTCAAGCCGCAATTCGTTGCTTTCAGCAGATGAGCGTTCGATTGCCCCGGAGATATTTAAGCAATTGAAACAGAGCATAGAGTATTCCAAGGGCCATACGGTGGATGAGACCCACAAATATGTAGTGGATGGCATAAATTCTGTCGACAGGTTGGATGTCGAGTATTTTTCGATTGTCAACGGAGACACCCTCCAAGACGTAAGTTCGTGGGATGACGCTCCTCACGTTGTTGGTTGCATTACCGTTTATTGCGGAAAGCGGCCTGTAAGGCTTATCGATCACATAAAATATAAATAGAGATGATGATAGAGGTTCTTAAGTCCAAGTTGCATTGCGTTACAGTTACCGAGGCCAATCTCAACTATATGGGGAGCATCACCATTGATGAAGACCTCATGGATGCTGCCGGCATGATAGCGGGAGAGAAGGTCCAGATTGTCGATAACAATAACGGTGAGCGGTTTGAGACATATATTATTAAAGGAGAGCGTGGTTCGGGGGCTATTTGCCTCAACGGTGCAGCTGCGCGCAAAGTCCAGGTTGGTGATGTTTGCATAATAATATCATACGCCCTGATGGATTTTGAGGAGGCGAAGTCGTATAAGCCCACGATAGTGTTTCCAAAAGAAGGTAACAGGCTTTAGCTGCCGGTGGCCTGTACGGAAAATCCCGATTGCACGACAATGCCTGCAATCGGGATTTTCGTTTGGGTAAGATAGTCAACTTATTCGATGGCTACCAATACGTCGCCTTCCATGACGCTTTGGCCGGGCTGCACCAATATGGCGCTAACTTTTCCGCCCTTCTCGGCGTCAAGGTTGTTGGCCATCTTCATGGCTTCGAGCACAACAACAGTGTCGCCTGCCTTGATTTCATCGCCCACAGCGACCTTGATCTCAGTGATGACGCCTGGCAATGGGGCTTTTACGGCATTCTGGTAATTTGCCTTAACTGCGCCGCCGCCGGCCTCCTCCTGGCTTGCAGTTGCTTGTGCAGCCACAGGTGCGACCTTTACCTTGGGCTTTTCGGGCTTGGCTTCTTCCTCCATTTCCACCTTGTACGTTTCGCCGTTGACGATGACAGTAGCCACGTTGCCTTCTATGGCATCAATGTTCACCTCGTATTTATTCCCGTTGATAGTATATTTGTATTCTTTCATGTCTTATGGCTTATGGTTTTGGCTGGCCGGTCATGGTAAGAGCATGGCCGTTCCATTCCGTGAAATGTTCAATAATCGTTATTTTTCCAGACTCCTGGTCGTGCACGTTGTTGCCCATGAACTCGTGCAACGCCAAAGAGATGGCAGCAAAAACCTCTTTGTCCTGTTTCATATCTACAATGTTTTGGCCACAGAATCCGGTCTGTTTCAGCACAGGTCTTTTCCTCGTGCACGACCGAGTCCTGTGGCCCGTTATGCTTTTTTACATTGGTATGTTGCCATGTTTCTTGGCAGGCAGGCTCTCGCGCTTGGTTGAAAGCTGTGCGAGGGCTCGGCAGATGCGGAAGCGGGTGTTGCGCGGCTCTATCACGTCGTCGATGTAGCCATACTTGGCGGCCTGGTATGGGTTGGCAAACATCTCGGTGTATTCCTCCTCTTTCTCTGCGAGGAAGGCCTGAACGTCTTCACCGGCGGCTTTCTTGTCCTTTGCCTCCTTGGCGCACAGTACGGCTACTGCGCCAGATGCGCCCATCACGGCAATTTCTGCTGACGGCCAAGCGTAGTTGATGTCTGCGCGCAGTTGCTTGCATCCCATCACGATGTGGCTGGCGCCCTAGCTCTTTCGCAGGGTGACAGTAATCTTTGGAACGGTAGCCTCGCCGTAAGCATAGAGCAACTTTGCACCGTGAAGTATGACGGCGTTGTACTCCTGGCCGGTGCCGGGCAGGAATCCGGGAACGTCGACGAGCGAAACGATTGGGATGTTGAATGCGTCGCAGAATCTCACGAAGCGCGCACCCTTGCGGCTGGCGTTGACGTCGAGCACGCCTGCATAGCATGACGGCTGGTTGGCAACGATGCCCACGCTTTGCCCGTTGAAGCGTGCAAAGCCCACGATGATGTTCTTGGCAAACTTTGGCTGTACCTCGAAAAATTCGCCGTCGTCGACAATTGCGCCGATAACCTTGTACATGTTGTATGCCTCGTTGGGGTTCTCGGGGATGATTTCGTTGAGCGAGTCTTCCAGGCGGTCGATGGGGTCTTCACACTTTTTGCGTGGTGCCACCTCCATGTTGTTCGACGGTATGTAGCTAAGCAGTGTGCGTATCATCTGCATGGCCTCTTCCTCGGTGGCAGCCGTGAAGTGGGTCACGCCGCTCTTTGTCGAGTGCACGCTTGCTCCTCCGAGGTGCTCCTGGTCGATGTCCTCGCCAGTTACGGTCTTTACAACCTTCGGGCCAGTAAGGAACATGTATGACGTGTTCTCCATCATAAGCGTGAAGTCGGTGAGGGCAGGCGAGTACACTGCGCCGCCGGCGCAAGGCCCGAAGATTCCGCTGATCTGCGGTATCACACCCGAAGCCAGGATGTTGCGCTCGAATATCTCGGCGTAACCTGCCAATGCGCAGATGCCTTCCTGGATGCGCGCTCCACCGGAGTCGTTGATTCCGATGACGGGGGCGCCCATCTTCATGGCCATGTCCATGATCTTGCATATCTTCTGTGCCATGGTTTCAGACAGAGAACCGCCATTGACAGTGAAGTCTTGTGCGAAAACAAACACGAGCCTTCCGTCTATTGTTCCCGAGCCTGTAACCACACCGTCGCCCAGATACTGCTTCTTCTCCATTCCAAAGTTGGTGCAACGGTGGAGCTTGAACATGTCGTACTCTTCGAAGCTGCCTTCGTCCAGCAGCATATCAATGCGTTCACGGGCTGTGTACTTGCCACGGGCGTGCTGTTTCTCGATGGCTTTCTCGCCGCCACCCATGCGTGCTTTCTCGCGATTCTCGATAAGCTGCTTTATCTTCTCCAATTGTTTGCTCATTGCTCTCTATGTTTTAATGTTCACAAAGTTCGGTCAGGATTCCCACTGTTGACTTCGGGTGCAGGAACGCAATGTTAAGGTTCTCCGCTCCCTTGCGCGGCTCTTTGTCGATGAGGCGTATGCCTTTTTCATCACATTCAGCCAGCGCATTAGCCACGCCGTCTTCGATGCAGAATGCTACGTGGTGTACTCCGTGGTTGCCTTTGTCAAGCCATTTTTGTATGGTGCTGTCGGGTGACGTTGGCTCCAGCAGCTCAAGCTTCACCTCGCCGCATTTCAAGAATGCGGTCTTCACTTTCTGATCTGCCACTTCTTCGATGTTGTAGCATTTCAGACCCAATACATTTTCAAAGTAAGGCAGAGACTCCTCGATGCTTTGGACGGCTATGCCTAAATGTTCAATGTGTGAGATTTTCATTATGCTGTAATTTTGTTAGGGTTTAGTCTTCTTTTCTTTATACCATTGCAAAGATAGTTAATATAATCAAGATTGTAAAATTATAAATTGAAAAGATTGTTAAGGGAAGTGGCTGTTTTCGGGTGTTGTGTGTGCTGTGGTGCCGTGTGCTCTCAAATGCAATGGCCACATGTCAATTGGCTTTGCCCTTGCCGTGGCATTTGTGGCATTGCGGGCGGCTGTTCGGATGGCCGGAAAAGCTTTGTCGGGTGTAAGGTTTTGTTGTCGTTTCCGGATTTTTCCGCAATCCGCTGACGTACAGCCCGTTGGCGGCCAATGTCGTTTGGTGGCCTAAAACGGCCCTTGCGGGCGGTCCAAACGGGCCGTTCCGCGTTGCAACGGCGCCCGTTTTGCAATGCAGAGTCAGGGGCGTTGCTTGGCGTGAGGGGTTTGTAAATGATTTTGCCCGAAGGTGCCAGGGATTTCATGTCGCCTGTCGTCCGGCCATTTGCTGTGGCTCATGGTCAGTGGCACAGGCTGCATGACGGCTTGGCACCGTACTGGCAGCGTGGGCGGCAGGCCAGGGCAAACTGATGCCTGTGTGTTAACGATATTATGATGCTGCCATTGTCAGAACTCAAATATTACCCTTCCGTTAATTTGACGCCCTGTTAGGTAGTTGGGTACGGCATACTGCTGGTTTGTGACGTCAGTCACCCAATAGTAAGAGTTGACGTTGCTTATCCCGAAAAGGTTAAGGCAATCGACGCCGAGCCAGATGTTTTTGAATATGCTGTGCTTCTTTCTGTCGTCGTTGTCGTAGGCGCGATAGCTCAGGCCAACGTCTACGCGCTTGTATGCCGGTGCCCTGAAGTTTTGGTACTCCAGGCCCTTGTGCGGCGCTCCGAATGGCAATCCGTCGGCGAAGGCCAGGCTGAGGGTCATCTTCCAGCGCTCTGTTCCGGGGAAGTAATCAGTGAAATGCAGGTTTATAGCATACCTTTGGTCGGTTGGCATTGGCACCTGCTTGCCGTTGATCTTTTGCTTTGTGCTCATCAGTGAGAAGGTAACCCACGAGTCTGTGCCCGGCACAAACTCGCCGTAAAGCTTCAGGTCGAGCCCGGCCGCATATCCGCTGCCCATGTTTTCGCCATAATACGTCACCTTGACGTTGTTCACGTTATAGGGTATTATGTTTGACAGTGCCTTGTAATATGCCTCTGCCGTAAACTTATACGGGCGTTCCTTGATTTTGAACCTATAGTCGAATGCTGCCACGAAATGCAGCGAGCGCTGGCTTTTTATCCTGTTGTTGAGCGTGACCACGGTCACCCCGTTGACCTTTGTCGTGTCTCTTAGCTCTTTGAAGAACGGGGCTTGGTAATAGAGGCCGGTGGCAAGGCGGAATGTCATGTTGTTGTTGAAAGCGGGGATAATGGCCAGCGATGCCCTTGGCGACACAATTGTTTCGCTGTTGAACGACCAGTTGCTGAACCGTATGCCGTAGTTGAGCGTGTAGAACGTTGAGTTTTCCTCGCCGCTTGTAAATTTGTATGTGTCTTGTATGTAACCCTCTATTCGGTGGCTGTTTAGCGTGTTGCGCGAGTTGAGCGTATAAATCAGGTCGAGCCTGTCGCCGGTGTGCGGTATGGAATAGCCGCTTGAGTCTCTCATTTCATATTCGCGTGAGTTCTCTTCGACATGCTCTATCTTGTAGGTCAGGCCTCCTTCTATCGTGTGGCGTTTTGTTTTGTGGTTCAACATGAGCTTGAAGCTCTCGACGTTGGCTGTCAGGTAGTTGCGTGCATGCTCCATGTAGGTGCCTACACCAAGGTTTTCGCTCGTTTCGGTGTCGTCGAGCCAGTATTGCCCTTGTATGTCGTAGGTCTCCTGTTCCTTCGTGCGGAAGGCCGAAGCAATCAGTGACAGTTTGGTGTTGGCTCCAAACTGGCGCGATATAGTCAGTGCCCCGAAGAGTGTCCTGAACACGTCTTTCTCTTGACCGTCGAAGTAGACCCTGAACGATTTCACGTCTTCCATCGTGCCAAACGACGTCTCGCGGTCGGTCGGTACAAAGTTATAGTGGTTGTCAGATATGTTTCCTATGAAGTCGATGCTCCACCGTTGGTTTGGCCTGAAGCAGATATAGGTCTGGTAGTCAAGGAAGTTGGGCTTGTATTCGCCGTTGGTCTCAAGCGAGCCAAGCAGGTAACGGTTTGTCTTGTAGCGTATTCCGTGGCTCATCGAAAACTTCTTGGTGCCCACGCCTACATAGGCACTTGCCCCGAGAAGCGAGGCTGAGATGTTTGCCTCGAACTTCTTCGGTTGCTTGTACGTTATGTCCAATGCCGACGACATCTTGTCGCCATACTTTGCTTCAAACCCTCCTGTGGAGAAACCAATCGACTCCACCATGTCGGGGTTTATCACGCTCAGCCCTTCCTGCTGTCCGCTCCTTATGAGAAGCGGGCGGTAAACTTCCACATTATTTATATATACAGAGTTCTCGTCGAAGCTTCCTCCACGTACGTTGTATTGTGATGACAGCTCGTTGTGGGTCGAAACACCGGCCTGTTGCTGAATCAGGGCCTCCACGGCGTTGCCGCTTGCGGTGGCCAAGCCCTTCATGTCTTTTATGTCAAGGCGTTCGGTGCCTGTCGTCTGCCTTCGCTTCTCGGTGACGACAATCTCGCCCAGGGCGGCCATCGATGGCAAAACGATTTCTATCCTCTGCTTTCCGCGCGGGTTGCGGAACAGGCGCTTGCGCGCATTGTAGCCAATCATCGAGAACTTAACGACTACGCTGTCTGCCGAAGCCAGCGTTATGCTGAACTCGCCCTTTAGGTTGGTCATCGCGACCTTGCCTTGCTCCAGGCACGACACAGTGGCAAGTTCTATGGGGTTTTGCTCTTCGTCCACGACCCTTCCGGTCAGGGTGAAGCTCTGTGCAGAAGCGGTGAGTGTGGCCACCAGCATGAGGGTGAGCACAGCTATGATATGTTTGGCGGTCGTTGTCTTCATTTGCTAATTAAACGTACGAATCGTTGGTAATATTGTGTTGGCCATGTCACAAATACACTGTGTTCCCGCCGTTTGCTTGGCGTGTCGCGAATTATGCCTGGCAAATGTGCATTGAATGAAATTTATTCGCTATATTTGCAGGCGTTTACAGCGAAAGGCCGTTGCACATGTAGCGTTGGCGCATGTCGTAACGGACGGTAATGACATGGAATCAACTTAAAACGCATGAACGAAGATATAGTATTGAACAGCCATAACAAGGAGGAATTTCCGCCTGCGCATACCGCCGAGCATCTGTTGAACCAGACTATGGTGCGCATGTTTGGGTGTGAGAGGTCGAGCAACGCTCACATAGAGCGCAAAAAGAGCAAGATAAGCTATGTGTTAGACCACAAGCCTTCGCGCAAGGAAGAGAAGGCAATTGAAGACAGGATGAATGAATTGATAGCCGAAGACTTGCCCGTTAGCTATGAGTTTGTTAGCAAAGACAGCCTTCCCGACGATGTCAAGGCCGACAGGTTGCCTGCAGATGTGTCTGACACCATACGCCTGGTAAGGATTGGCGACTACGATGTGTGCCCATGCATAGGCAAGCACGTGCGCTCAACGTCACAGATAGGGCGTTTTGAAATGCTCGGAACCAATTGGGATGAGATGTCCAAGTCATTCCGCATCCGCTTCAAGGTGGTTCAGTGAATGCCTGCCGTTGTCGGCGGTTAGCAATGTTTCCGCTTGGCGGGCCAGCGGCACAAATGAAGAGTGGAGGCGCCTTACGGCTGCCTCCACTGTGTTCATTTGGTTTCTATTTCCTCTTTCATGTCGATGAAATTGCCCTTCTTGTCATAGAATTCATATTGCAAGAAAGCCAGTTTCTGCGACGGGATGATGCTGAGTCCAAGCCCGTATTTCATTTGCCATTTCCGTTTTAGCGAGAAAAGCCCTTGGTTTATGTAGGCCGCTACATACGGATGCACATGCAGGTTGAACTTCTTGATTCCAATCTTTGTTACCAGTCGGTCAATCTTGCTCTCCAATTGGTCTGTAAACAGGATGCTTGACTTAATCTTTCCTTTGCCGAAACAAGTGGGGCAGGTCTCTTCCACGTTGACATCCATTGCCGGGCGCACGCGCTGGCGGGTTATCTGCATAAGCCCGAATTTGCTCAATGGCAGGATGTTGTGCCTGGCCCTGTCTTTCTGCATGTTCTTGCACATACGCTCATATAGCATTTGCCTGTCTTCAGCGAGGTTCATGTCGATGAAGTCAACCACTATGATGCCTCCCATGTCGCGTAGGCGCAACTGTCTTGCCAACTCGTCGGCAGCGCCAAGGTTCACCTCCAGGGCATTGGCCTCTTGACCGTTTTCAGAGCGCGTTCTGTTTCCGCTGTTCACGTCAACCACGTGCAGTGCCTCGGTGTGCTCTATGATTAGGTATGCACCACGCTTGTAGTTGACTGTCTTTCCGAATGCCGACTTGATTTGCTTTGTGACGTTGAAATTGTCGAAAATGGGCACCTGGCCGGTATATCTCTTGACGATGTCTACCTTCTCCGGGGCAATCAGTTTCACGTAATCGCGCACCTGGTTGAACACCTCTTCGTCGTTGACGTATATACCGTCGTACGTTGGGTTGAATAAGTCGCGAAGCAATGCTACAACCCTGCCGGTCTCTTCGTAGACAACTTGCGGTCTTGTTGTGCTCTTTTGAACTTTTGTAATTGTGTCTTCCCACCGCTTGAGCAGTGTTTTCATTTCTTTGTCAAGTTCGGCCACCCTCTTGCCCTCTGCCGATGTGCGCACGATGACGCCAAAGTTTTTGGGCTTGATGCTTTGGATGAGTTGCTTCAGGCGTGTTCTTTCTTCGCCTTTTTTGATTTTGGAAGATACAGAGACTTTATCGTTGAATGGTATCAGCACCATATACCTGCCTGCGAAGCTCAGTTCGCACGTGAGTCTCGGGCCTTTGGTCGAGATGGGCTCTTTCACAATCTGCACCATCACTTCTTGCCCAACCTTAAGTGTCGTTTGCACGCTGCCGTCTTTTTTCAGCTCGGGCAGGCGGGTTGCCTTCGATATCGGATAAAGTTTCTTTCTGTCGCTTTGTACCTGTTTGAGATACTTCTCGTAAGAGCTAAATTGAGAACCCAAATCAAGATAGTGCAAAAATGCATCCCGTTCAAATCCGACGTCTACGAAACAGGCATTGAGACCGGGCATAAGCTTCTTAACCTTTGCCATGTAGATGTTGCCCACAGAGAATGAAGCCGACCGCGTCTCGTTCTGGTATTCAACGAGGCTTTTGTCTTCGAGCAGTGCTATCGATATCTCTTTGGGGTGGACGTCAATGATAACTTCGCTTGTCATTACTTTAAACGGTTTTCTTTCGTTGGTTTCACAAGGTGCACGGCCATTGGCCTTGCACCGCTGTTTCTCTCTTCGACGGAATCAGTGCTTATGTCTTTTCACAACAAAAACTACGCGATTTGCCGTAAAAATAGACAAAAGAGATGGTTAATTGTTTGTTTTTGGACAAATGCACGGATTCCCTGCTAATTTAACAGAAAGGGTGTGCCATAATCCGAATGGATTTTCTGACACACTCCTCTCATTAAAATCTTTGAACAAACCTCAGAGGCTGTATTGCTTACTTGCTCTTGTGCCTGTTCTTTCTCAGTCTTTTTTTACGCTTGTGCGTAGCCATCTTGTGGCCTTTCTTTTTCTTTCCGCTTGGCATAGCTTGATATTTTTAAATGTTATTTGTAAAATTGTTGATTATTTCATCTTTGCAATAAAGCTCTTGGCCGGCTTGAATGCAGGGTAGTCGTGTGCCTCGATGACGATGGTCGTGTTCTTTGATATGTTGCGGGCTGTCTTCTGTGCCCTGTGCTTAACGATAAAGCTACCGAATCCCCGCAGGAAAACATCTTCTTTGCGTATGGTAAGGCTCTGCCTCACTTCTTCCATAAAAGCTTCTATTGTCGTGGCTACATCCTGCTTGGCGAGACCGGTGTCCTCAACTATCTTGTTGATTATATCAGCTTTTGTCATCTTTCTTTTATGTTTAATGTTGTGATATTTTATTCGTCTCCGATTATTCGGAGTGCAAATATACTCATTTTTGGCGGTATGAGGAAATTTATAACGACTTTTTTTGTGAAAATGGCAAGAATCGGGTGGCGGCGATTTAAATTCCACATATTAAGTGGTTTACACATTAATTATAACACCGACTTTATGGCTCGGAAGGTTGCTTTGCCACTTGTTTGGCTTGTAAGAAAATGCGAATCCGCCGACACTGTTGCGGCGTTTTGCCGTGCTTTATGTCACAAAATGCGCTGTTTGCACATGGCTCGGCTTTGGCAATCGCCCGGAATGGCAGTGGCTGTCGTGGCGTTTGTAAAAAATAATTTCCTTTTCGGCGTGTTCGGCGTAATGCGTTGACAGGCAACATGTTGCAATGCGGGCGTTTTTGTCGTGTCAAACGTGTTGTTTTGAGGCATGATACGGCTCGTTTTAGTGTGCAAAACGGCCTCTTTTGTAGTCTGTATGGGGTGTGGTAGTGTGTTTGGGTGGGTAAATTAGGTTGCTTGTATGAATATTTCATACGTACTTCCCGAATGCCGATTAACGATAATTTTGACTGCCAAAGACGTTGCTTGGGGTGGGGCGGCCTTGCCGTGGAGTGCACGTCGGTAGGTGCTGCCGCATCTGTGCGCATATCGTAGGCGGCTGATGTTCACGCGGCAACGGCCGTTCGCTTCGTGTTTATGTGGCGGGGGTGGGCGTGAGGCTGTTGCCGTGGCTGAGGAACATGGCGCGCAAACGTTTCTGTTATGTTTTTTTATGAAAAATAGACGGGTGCCAAATGACGTCTTATCAAAAAAAAATCGTATATTTGCAAAATACTAAAATCAATAGGTTATGGCAAAATATAATATCACAGAAAAGAAAGAAAAAGAGGCCGCTTACCGTGATTTGGTCAGCCCGCAGCTGATGGACGAGATGAAGGAAAAGATACTTAACATCATAGTGCTGCAGAAAAAGTATAAAGACAAGGACTATTCTGCCAAGAAACTAGCCGAAGACCTTGGCACAAACACTCGCTATATTTCTGCGGTCATGAACGTGAGGTTTCACATGAATTACTCTTCGTTCATCAACAAGTTCCGCATTGAGGAGGCTATGGCCATACTTGTAGACAAGCGATACCTTGACTTGAAGATGGAGGACGTGAGCGACATGGTGGGCTTTTCCAACCGTCAGTCGTTCTATGCGTCGTTCTATAAAATCATGAGGATGACCCCGCGTGCATACAGGATGCAGCACATTGCCCAGCATCCGGAGAAAGCCAAGGCCGCAAAGGCTGCAAAGGCTGCGCGAAAGAGCAAAAAAACGGAGGGGGGGGACTGAATGGCTGGCAATAGCTTCAACTACTCTGACATCCGCTTTGCGGACATCCAGATGCTGAGGTACAGGCTGCATGGCTTTGATGGATTGTCATTGCGCCAAAGGCAGTATGTCTATTGCCTTTCGCAGGCCACGCTCTATGGGCGTGACATCACATTCGACCAATTCGGCAAATACAACCTCAAGATAAGGAAAACCCTCGAGGCCATCTACACCGACGGTGCCTTAGAACATGGCGACAAGGAGTTTGCCGCCCTCGAAGAGTACCTGATGCGCGTGTGGTTTTCCAACGGCATATACCATCATTATGGCTGCGATAAGTTTGTTCCGGGCTTCAGCAAGGAGTATTTCCGTGCAGCCATGAATGCCGTGGACAAGTCGTCGTTGCCGCTCGGGGACGGAATGACTGTTGATGACCTGTGCAACGAGCTCGCGCCGGTGATGTTCGACAGGGATGTCTTGGCCAAAAGGGTAAACAAGGCTCCCGGGGTCGACATCGTGGCCACGTCTGCTTGCAACTACTACGATGGCGTCACCCAGGCCGAGGCCGAGGAGTTCTATAGGGCAAAGAAAGCCGCTTGCGGTGACTGCGCCCCGTCGTTCGGCCTCAACACCAAGTTGGTAAAGACCGCAGAGGGGCTGCATGAGGAGGCTTGGACGGAAGGAGGACTTTATGGCCCGGCCATTGAGCGCATAACATATTGGCTCGGCCGGGCTTCGTCGGTGGCCGAAAACCAGAAGCAGGTGGATGTGATAAACAAGCTGATTGAGTATTACCGCACTGGCGATTTACATGTCTTTGACGAGTATTCCATACTTTGGGTCGAGGCGCTCGACGGTAAGATTGATTTCATAAACGGCTTTATAGAGGTATATGGCGACCCGTTGGGAATAAAAGGCTCGTGGGAAGGTATTGTGGAATACAAGGACGAAGAGGCCACCAAGCGCACCCGGACCATCAGCGAGAATGCCCAGTGGTTTGAAGACCACTCGCCTGTGGATGCCCGTTTCCGCAAGCCCGAGGTAAAGGGAGTCACTGCCAACGTTGTCTGTGCGGCAATGCTCGGGGGCGACGAATATCCGTCTACAGCCATAGGCATCAATCTGCCCAATGCCGATTGGATAAGGGCGCAGCACGGAAGCAAGAGCGTCACCATTTGCAACCTGACCGACGCTTACAACAAGGCGGCTAAAGGAAACGGCTTCTACGATGAGTTTGTCATCGACAGAGACACGCTAGGGCTGATAGACAAGTATGGCGACCTGTGCGACGACCTGCACACCGACCTGCACGAGTGCCTCGGCCACGGAAGCGGCAGGCTGCTGCCCGGCACCGACCCTGATGCGCTTAAGGCTTACGGCAACACTATTGAAGAGGCGAGGGCCGACTTGTTTGCGCTATATTACATGGCCGACAGCAAGATGGTTGACCTCGGTCTGCTGCCAGACCGTGAAGCATACAAGTCTCAGTACTACACTTACATGATGAACGGGCTGCTTACCCAGCTTGTACGCATAGAGCCCGGGGCTTGCATCGAGGAGGCCCACATGCGCAACAGGGCGCTGATTGCGAATTGGTGCGTGGCAAAAGGCGATGCCGTCAGGCTGGTTGGCAGAGGTGGCAAAACTTTTGTCGAGATACTCGACTATGACGGTCTCAGGGCCCTTTTGGCGCAATTGCTGGCCGAGGTTCAGCGTATAAAGAGCGAGGGCGACTACGAGGCCGCCAGGGATTTGGTTGAAACATATGCTGTGAAGGTTGACCCCGAGGTGCATGCCGAGGTACTCAAGCGTTACGCCGGACTGAACATTGCGCCATACAAGGGCTTTATCAACCCGGTGCTGCGGCCCGTGCGCAATGGCAATGGTGAAATCACAGACATAGAAGTCGACTACTCTGAGGGCTATGTTCACCAGATGCTGCGTTACAGCAAGGAGTATTCAACGTTGATCTGACTCTGTGCCATGGCAAGTTGCGGCTGTTGCCGCCAATAGGGGGCTGCCCCTCGGCGTGTGGCAACGGCGTGGCACTTTGCCGGATGGCGCTTTGCCAGGTTGGCCCGAAGGGATTGTCGGGCTTTTTAAAATTAAAGAATGATGGATAACAATAGCAATATTGACAGCAGACTGAAAGAGATAAAGCAATCTTTCAGGCTGCAGATGAATGGAGTGGCGGCACAGTCGATGAGAGACAAGGGCTTGGACTACCACGTTAACTGGGGTGTTTCATTGCCAGCCCTGAAGGCCAAGGCTGCCGAGATAGGCAAGGACTACGACCTTGCGCTGGCTTTATGGAAAGACAATGTCAGGGAATGCAAGATACTGGCAACGCTGATTATGCCTCCCGCTGAGATATTGCCGGAGGTTGTTGATATATGGATGGAGCAGACAGACAACGTGGAGATAGCCGAGCAGGCATCGTTGAACCTATATCAGCACCTGCCTTTTGCTGCCGAAAAGGCTTACCGCTGGATTGCCTCCGAAAGCGAGTTGTACCAAATCTGCGGCTACCATGTGCTGTCGCGACTGTTCATGCGTGGGCAGGAACCCAATGAGCGTGGTGCAAACGAGTTCATCGACCAGGCGCTGGCAGCCATCCAAGGCGACTCGGTAGTGCTTAAGAAGGCCGCCTGGTCAAGCGTCTTGAGGTTTGCCGATTTGGGAGATGGCTTCAGGCAAATGGCCCAAAAGGCCATGAAGTCTATAGGGGTCGACCTGTAGAGTTTGCCTGTCGGCATCGCGGCCTGCACGGTAGTGCTCACAAGCATAGGTGCATCGGCCGTGATTTCGGGTGATTACAGTCGGTCGGCTTCTGCGTTACTGCCAGACATCAGGCGGGCTTCAGTCGTGTGATGCCGACAATGTTGATTGCATATAACCAATTGACCGCATGCTGCTTACAGCTGTATTGCTGAAGCGGCGTGCGGTCTTTTTGTGTTGATTATTGCATGCTTGCGTTGTAATCAAGGCAGGATTGCACAGCCATAGGCAAATGCCTTTCGCGCGGTGGCCATGCGGTTGCGCTCTGAAAATCGCCCCAAACCAATAGTCAATCCCCCAAATGATGGCATGCCTACAGGCATTCTGATTTGTTGTCGCCTATGTCTGTTGCATTACTTACGGCTTAGATGCATGCCACCAAGCAAGATGCCGTGCGGGGTATGCAAGTGTTTTATTGCTAATAATATATAGGTAGACAAACATTCAGCGGCATATTTACCGGTTTGAGACGGTCTGTCCGCAGTGTTTCAGAACCTAACGCTGAGTTCTACGTCGAGCATGCTGTAATTGTGTTTGGCCAGGCTGCGGTCGTTGATGAAGGCGTATTCGGCTTGCAACTCAAGGTTTTTGCAGAACAGATAGTTCAGTCCAACCTCATATTGCGTACGGCTGTCGGCCCACGCCCCCGATTTTCTATACATGTCATAACGCGCCTTGGCCCTCAGTTTTTGCCTGATGATTGGTGCTATGCACAGCGCATAAACACCGTCAGCCTTGTTTCCCTGGGCATAGTTGACCGTTGCGTCAGCCGCATCGTCTCCGCTTTGCTTTGTGGTCTTGAATCCGTAGCCCGTGCTGTGTATGTATTCAGAGCGTATCTGCCAGTCTTCGTCCTTGTATTCGGCGCTTATGGCATAGCGGTATTGCCCCAGGCTCACCGTGCCCTGGTGCTCGTTGCCGGCGCCGTCGGTCCAGTGGCCCTTGCGTGCGTGCGAGCCGGCCCAGCCGAACGCCCCAATGCGCAGCCCTTTTGCGGGTGCCACCCATACGCCGCCTATTATATCCTTGCGGTTGTCTACATCTTTGGTGTTAATGCCCTGTCCGTTGAACACACCAACCTGATAGTGCAACAGCTTCCGTCCGTTGCCGCATGGCAGGAAATCGCCCTGCAGCTGTATGCCGATGTCGCGCCCGTTGCTTGCCTGTTCGCCCGTGCGGTCGTTGAATCCCGACAGCCGCTGCACGTTTTGCGAGTAGCCCATGAACCCTTGGTCTACAGGATGCATGGGGTTTTCAAACGTGAAAGGACGCTTAAACTGGCCTATTTTGATTCGCGCGAAGTCGTATCGTTGCCATTCCACAAACAAATCCACGATGCGCGGACTCTCGCCCAGAGTTGACGTGTTGCCGTTTATTTGCCCCTGTACTTTGTATTCAAACTCACCCAACAGATGGCCTCCCACCGAGACGCGGGCCATTCGGATGTTGAAGGTATTGCTGTTGTTTTCCTGAAAATTGGCTTGGTACTGTCCAATGATATATCCACTGAACTTTGGCTTGTCGGCTATGGGCGTAACACTTTTGCCGGCATGCGCAACCAGCGAGGCCGAAGCAAGCACGGCAACGGCCCAAAAGGTCTTTTTCATAATAATGTATTATTTAGTGATATTGAAACATTCAATGCGCAGCATGCCCGCCCCGGTGCCGCTCAACGGCGCTTGAGCAGCACCACGTTCTCTACGTGCGGTGTATGCGGAAACATGTCTACCGGCTGCACGGCAGCCACCTTGTAGCTTGCGTCGAGCAACCCGAGGTCGCGTGCCTGTGTGGCAGGGTTGCAACTGACGTATACAATGCGGTCGGGGGCTGCATTGAGAATGGTGTTGACCACGTCCTGGTGCATTCCTGCGCGAGGCGGGTCGGTTATTATCACGTCGGGTTTGCCGTGGACAGATATAAAGTCGTCGGTGAGAATGTCCTTCATGTCGCCAGCATAGAACAGAGTGTTGGATATGCCGTTAAGCCCTGAGTTGACCTTGGCGTCCTCAATGGCTTCGGGCACATATTCTATTCCGATGACCTGGCGAGCACGCCCTGCAACGAAGTTGGCTATAGTTCCGGTGCCGGTATACAGGTCGTAGACCAGTTCGTTGCCTGTGAGCGAGGCAAAGTCGCGGGCCACGCAGTAAAGGTGGTAGGCCTGTTCGGTGTTGGTCTGGTAAAAGCTCTTGGGGCCAACCTTAAACCTCAGGTCTTCCATTTTCTCAATGATGTGGTCTTCGCCTTTATACACCATCACCTCCTGGTCGCCGATGGTGTCATTGCATTTCTGGTTGTTGACATATAAGAGCGACGTTATCTGCGGGAACGCGTCGCCGATTTGCTTGAGCAATGCCAGCGCGCGCTCCTCGTCACCCGGCTCATCGTAGTGGAACTGGACTATCACCATCCATTCGCCCGAGTTTGAGTTTCGGATGATGATGTCGCGCAGCAGTCCCTTCTGGGCGCGCAAGTCGAAAAACGACATGCCTGTGGCAAAGGCATAGTCGCGTATCTCATTCCTTATCTTGTTGTGGGTGTCGTCCATCAGCCAGCACTTCTCGATGGGCAGTATTTTGTCGAATGCCCCGGTGATGTGGAAGCCAATGCCGTTCATGTTGTCATACTTGAATCCGGATGCAATCTGCTCTTTGGTCAGCCAGCGCTTGTTGGAACAGCCAAACTCAAGTTTGTTGCGATACTCCGATGTCTGGGCCGAGCCGAGGATGGGGCGGAACTCGGGCAGTTCAACCTTCCCAATCCTCGACAACTGGTCGAAAACCTGCTTCTGCTTGAACCGCAACTGCTCCTCGTAAGGCAGGTTCTGCCACTTGCATCCGCCACATACGCCGAAATGCTCGCACATGGGCTTTGCGCGCAACTGACTGTATTCCACAAACCGAGCCACCTCTGCTTCGCAGTAATTGTGCTTCTTTTTCTTTATCTGGAGGTCAACAATGTCGCCCGGAACGGTGAAAGGCACGAACACGACAAGGTCGTTGACTCTGGCCATCGACTTGCCTTCGGCTGCCACATCGGTGATGGTGACATTTTCAAGTATTGGGAATGGTTTTTTCTTTCTGCTCATCTCAATTTATGTTTTGGCGTGCAAAGTTACAAATTCTGGGCCACATTTGCACCCTGTGCCGGGCAAAAAAGCAAAATATTTATGCCCCCATGCGCCGCAGCCACTGGGTTTTCCACCCGCTGGCCGGCCGGTGGCACCGGAGCGCAGTGTACGTATATTTCCGTATTGATGCCTCTGCGGGTAATCGGACTGTAAATCAGCGCCTTGCCATTTGGGCCATATTGCAGCCCGAAACGGGCCGAATTGTCGCTTAAAACGGCCCGTTTCTCACTTCAAAATGGGCCATATTGGTCCAACGGCCCGTCAAAAGGAGGCCATTGAGCCGTGGGCGACAGTATGTTGTAAGGATAATTTTCACTAGCCGATGCCAAGACATACCGGCGGGAAAAACGCTCATGCATGGCGAAAATGTTGAAATGTAAACTCCACACATCAATTTTTTCTTGCATTTTCTTGCTACATAATGATAAATCATTTATATTTGCAAAACGAATTACAAATTGTAAAATGTCAATCATAAACAAAACTAACTTATGAATGAAAAAAGAGTTTATACCTTCGGCAACGGTAAAGCCGAGGGTAGGGCAGATATGAGGAATCTGCTTGGAGGTAAGGGAGCAAACCTGGCCGAAATGAACCTCATCGGCGTACCTGTACCTCCCGGATTTACAATCACTACCGATGTGTGCAATGAATATTTTGAGAAAGGCAAGGACGATGTAGTGGCTTTGCTCAAAGACGATGTAGCCAAGGCCGTCAGCCATATCGAAAACCTCATGAACAGCAAGTTTGGCGACGTGGACAACCCGCTTCTCGTCAGCGTGCGCTCTGGCGCCCGGGCATCCATGCCTGGCATGATGGACACCATCCTTAACCTCGGTCTCAACGATGACGTTGTTGAAGGATTGGCCAAGAAGACCGGCAACGAGCGTTTCGCTTACGACAGCTACCGCCGCTTCGTGCAAATGTATGGCGACGTTGTGCTTGGCATGAAGCCGGTAAACAAGGAAGACATCGACCCGTTTGAGGCTATTATACAAAAGGTGAAGGCCCAGCGCGGCATTACGCTTGACAACGAGATGAATGTTGATGAGCTCAAGCAGCTTGTCAAGCTGTTCAAGACTGCCATAAAGGAGCAGACGGGCAAGGATTTCCCGACAGACCCGATGGAGCAGCTCTGGGGCGCCATCTGTGCAGTGTTCGACTCTTGGATGAATGAGCGCGCCATCCTTTATCGCAAGATGGAGGGTATACCCGCAGAGTGGGGTACGGCTGTTACTGTCATGGCCATGGTGTTCGGAAACATGGGCAACACCTCTGCAACCGGTGTTTGTTTCAGCCGCGATGCCGCTACAGGCGAGAACATATTCAACGGCGAGTATCTGGTCAACGCACAGGGTGAGGACGTTGTGGCAGGAATACGCACTCCGCAGCAGATTACCAAGGAGGGTTCACGCCGCTGGGCTACGCAGCAGGGCATCGATGAGTCGGTCAGGGCAAGCAAGTATCCGTCGATGGAAGAGGCCATGCCCGAGATTTTTGCACAGCTCAACGCTCTTCAAGACAAATTGGAGAAGCATTACCATGACATGCAGGACATGGAGTTCACCGTGCAGGAAGGCAAGCTGTGGTTCTTGCAGACCCGAAACGGCAAGCGCACCGGTACGGCCATGGTGAAGATTGCCATGGACTTGCTGCGCGAGGGCGAGATTGACGAGAAGACAGCATTGTTGCGTTGCGAGCCCAACAAGCTCGACGAGCTGCTCCACCCGGTGTTCGACAAGGAGGCTCAGAAGAAGGCTCGCGTGCTTACCCGCGGACTGCCTGCATCGCCGGGTGCTGCCTGCGGACAGATTGTATTCTTTGCCGACGATGCTGAAGAATGGCATGCCAACGGTCACCAGGTGGTGATGGTAAGAATCGAGACAAGCCCCGAAGACTTGGCAGGAATGTCGGCCGCCGAAGGCATCCTTACGGCACGTGGCGGCATGACGTCACATGCTGCAGTGGTGGCGCGCGGCATGGGCAAGTGCTGTGTGTCGGGTGCAGGTGCAATCAATGTTGATTACAAGGCGCGCACGGTAGAGATTGACGGCGTGGTATTGAAAGAAGGCGACTATCTTTCACTCAACGGCTCAACCGGCGAGGTATACTATGGCGAGGTGAAGACAAAGCCCGCTGAGGTTACCGGCGACTTTGCTGCACTGATGGAACTGTGCAACAAGTACACCAAGCTGGTTGTACGCACCAACGCCGATACACCCCACGACGCTGAGGTGGCACGCAACTTCGGAGCTGTCGGCATAGGTCTCTGCCGTACGGAGCACATGTTCTTTGAGAACGAGAAGATCAAGGCCATGCGTGAAATGATTTTGGCAGATACAGTTGAAGGCCGTGAAAAGGCTCTTGAGAAGCTGTTGCCATATCAGAAGCAGGATTTCTACGGCATACTGAAGGCAATGGACGGATATCCTGTAAACATACGTCTGCTTGATCCTCCTCTCCATGAGTTTGTGCCCCACGACCTTGCCGGACAGGAGGCCATGGCCAAAGAGATGGGCGTTTCCGTACAGGAAATCCAGCATCGAGTAAACAGTCTGAGCGAGCACAACCCGATGCTTGGCCACCGCGGATGCCGCCTTGGAAACACATATCCCGAGATTACGGCAATGCAGACTAAGGCAATACTTGGTGCCGCTATACAGTTGAAGAAGGAAGGCCACGACCCGCATCCTGAAATCATGGTGCCGCTGATTGGAATTGTCAATGAGTTCGATGCGCAGGAGAAGGTGATACGCGATACAGCCAAGGCCCTGTTCAAGGAAGAGGGAGTGGAGATTCCGTTCCGCGTCGGTACGATGATCGAGATACCTCGTGCGGCACTGACCGCCGACAACATTGCCAAAAAGGCCGAATACTTCAGCTTTGGAACAAACGACCTCACGCAGATGACATTCGGTTACAGCCGCGACGACATTGCAAGCTTCTTGCCCGTTTACCTCGATAAGAAGATTCTTAATGTCGATCCGTTCCAGGTGCTCGACCAGAATGGCGTTGGCCAGCTTATCAAGATGGCTGTCGACAAGGGCCGCAACACTCGTCCCAACCTCACATGCGGTATTTGCGGCGAGCATGGCGGTGAGCCTTCATCTGTCAAGTTCTGCCACAAGGTCGGCTTGAATTATGTTAGCTGCTCACCATTCCGCGTGCCCATAGCACGCTTGGCAGCGGCGCAGGCCGCCGTCGAAGAATAATCGAAACGTGCTGAAAATTAGCTATATAAAGGGCAAGTATCTGGGAAACAGGTACTTGCCCTTAGTTTTTTGTGCATATTCTGCCTGTTCCAAATGCAGAATAAGAGGCCAAAAACAGGGCAAATGTTTCCCAAAAATCAGGAGCGTGTTTCCCAAGCCATTCATTTGTTTCCCAAAAAACACTGGATGTTTCCCAAAAAAATCTCGGTGTTTCCCAGATTTTAGAACTCTGCAAACAGGTATTTTATCACAATTTGAATAACCCAAAATAACAATTTTCAGCATGGCAACATTAAAAGCAATTGTAAAGTCAAGGACAAGAAACGGAATGTACAATGTATATATCCGTATTACTCAAAACAGACAGTTCGCTTACGTTAGAACATCATGGATGGTAAACGATAAGGGATTAAGTGATGATAAGAAAGACATCATTGATCCCTTCGTAATACAGCAAACTTCAATCTTGATAGAAAAGTTTTATAATATGCTTAATCAAGTTGATGCTTCTACGTGGTCAGCAAACGAAGTACTCACTTATGTGACCGACTATGGAAAAGACCTTTCTTTCTCTGATTACGCAAGAGCGCATATCGAGAAATTGATTAAAAGAGGACAGGAACGCACTTCACGTAACTATAAGTGGTCTCTGCAACATATGGAAAGATTCGCAGGGACAGACAATATCATGTTTTCACGTCTTACTTCTGCTTTCCTTAACCGATGGATAGAATCCCTTTCCACCACAACTCGAAGCAAAGAACAATATCCAGTATGTATGAGGGAGGTGTACAAAGCTGCCAGAAGAGAATTCAATGACGAAGAACGAGGAATACTTAAACTGAAGAATCCTTGGAGTAATGTCGCTATCCCAAGAAGTGATGTGCCTGAGAAGCGTGCCATTCCTGCAAGCAAATTGCGTGCATTCTTCAATGTCGTTCCAGATAGAAGTAAATTTACTCACCCACTAATGGAAGTTGGTCAGGATGTGGCATTGATTTCATTCTGTATGTGCGGCTTAAATGCTGTGGACATCTTTAATGCGAAGAAGGATCAGTACGATGGGAACATCTTTCACTACGAACGACAGAAGACGAGGTCGACACGTTCTGACAGAGGTTACTTTGAAGTTCGTGTACCAGCATTCTTGAAACCAACATTTGAGAAGTATCTCACAAAAGATGAACGTTCTCCATGGTTGTTTAACTTCCACGATCGTTTATCAACATCTGATTCTTTCTGTGCAAACGTCAATACGGGCATTAAGCAGATTTGGGAAAAGGTAGAGCCAGGTTACAGAGCATCGCTCTATGCCTTTAGACACAGTTGGGCAACCATAGCCCAGAACGAATGTGGAGCAACAATGAATGATGTTGATTTTGGACTCAACCATTCTATCAACAGAATGGCAAAAGTATATGTCAAGATAGATTTCACTCCTGCGTGGATTCTTAACGAAAAGGTAATAGATTTTGTGTTCTTCACTGATCAAGAGTCAAAGTACATCGAAAAAGAGGATAAGTCATTTGAGAAAATATCAAAGTACAACTATGTCCGTGCAGAAGCCTATGTGATGGGAAAGCAGGTTTGTGCTATTGAAGATACAGGTTTTTCCAATGTTGATCAGGTAATGGACAAACTTGTGAATATCCTACCTAAGAATATTCACAATGCTCGAGTTCAGTTCAAGATAACCAATGTTGATAAAAACTTGACTCAGATGTATCAACGTCTGATTCCATAAAACAGTTTTCTCTTTTAACTGATACTTATACAAAAAACTCAGATACAGTATGGTGCTGCATCTGAGTTTTTTAATGTACTTCTCGAACCTGGCTACAGAATGTAATTCTGCTGAATGTTTGCGAGTTTCTGTAGATCTATCAACCTGTAGCGTTTCTTGCCTGGTGACACCCTACACGGCTTTAACTTACCATTCCTAATCCACCGTTCAACATCTGCCCTACCAAACATCTTGAACGCTTTGGCCTGGCTGATTTCAAGCTGACCTTTTTCTACTTGATGTATCTTCAATGCAATCCTTGTTGCAAGATCTGTGACAAACTGGTCGTAAGTGACCGTTTTATCCGAGAATATTATTTCTGTATTATTGTTCATTGTCTATGTGCTTATGATTACGTAAATGGAGAGGCTACCTCAGTATCTAAATCGATTCGATTGCAAAGGTAGCCCCTCAGAATCATAAGAATAATAATATCAACTATATAGGTACTGGAATATAGTTGTTATATCGTTGAACATATCATATTTGCTTATCTTTCTTGCATCTTAGATACTTTCTTTCAACTTCTTTACAAAAGCATTGCATGTGGCTTCAAAGCCAATATCTTCCATCTTGTTCAAGGAAGATTTTTCCTTTGCGAGTTTGACATTCTTTGCCTGTGACAACCCGCATCTGAGATGACTGGCACGAAGTGGCTGGTTATTGGCTGATGAGGAAATCAGCCTGTTCTCCTCAATAATCATCTGCCATGAGAAAGGCAATAAGCCATATTGCCTAAGAGCGCCGAAGAATAGTGCAACATGTCTATTGACATTTGCTTGCAATGGTGCGTTCAGTTTGCATTTGAATAGATTTGCCATGTCATTCTCTGAGACATCCTGTCTGAAGAGTTTTGTAGTGTTGACAAAATCCGTGATGAGACTGATCTGCTTCTCTGAGAAATTGGCAAGACTATCTCTTTCTGGCTCGATGCTGCTGCCGGTGTTAAACAGATGCTCCATCTGATGATAGTCTTCCTCATCAAAACTTCCTTTTGAAAAAAAGGAATTGACGAGGTCACGACGTTCTTCAAGGAGTTCTTTGACGCTAAAGACGTGCATCACATGAAGGCGCATTTGCTCTTCACCTGTACACGACGTAGGAAGATGGTATGCAAAGAAATCATTCACGAAACGAGAGTAATTTTTCTCTCCTTTGAGGATTTCACACTGGTACTGCTCATAAGCAGCACGATAGAGTTGCCAAAGTTCATTTTCAGGCAACTCTTTCTCTTCTTTCTTTGTACAGCTTGGATAGCATGGACACAAAAAGAGAGAGAACGAAGTTGTTTTTTAACTGCTTCATTTTCTTTTTGTATTAAGTTTATATTAAGAATAATACATGCCACACAAACGTATGCCATAGTACTGTATAATAATGTTTTCTTTCTTTTCTCATGCATATTTGGGCAAATTAGTGCAAAGTTATACAATCATGGTGCAGCCTATTCGCACTGATGTCATAAAGTAATATATACCCTTATTATATTACAGTTTTCTATTAGTATGATATATTCAGATGCAAATAAGTGATGAAAAGACATAGGAATCCAACCACATGAAACGAAAGTGGCTATATAGTTACTATATAATTTCTCCTATATAGTAACATAATCCCATAAAGCATCACTATCAATATACCTTTGCATCCGAATCGATTCACAACGAGGGTGGCTCCCTCTATTGTATCACTCAAAACAATTAAAGAAATGGCGAAAAAAGACATCGAGCAACTTTCAAGACGAATAGAATTCTTGGAAATGCAAATAAAAGAGTTGAAGACTGTGGATCCAGGTGTGGTGAACGAAAAGTTGAAATCGTTAGAAGATGCGATTTACACCACAAAGGAAATCCTTAACATGAAGGATGTGTGCCAATACCTTGACATATCTAAGAGTCTTCTTTACAAGCTCACTTGTAGTGGTGAAATACCTCATTTTAAGCCACGTGGTAAAATGATTTTCTTTGAGAAGAAAGAGCTAATAGCGTGGATTAAGAGGAACAAGGTAAATGACAAGGAGTTATCCAACCTGTCCGTAAACATGGAATCAATAGAATCAAGTAAAGATGAAGAAGCGGTCAAAGAAGAACAGCATTGATGGTACCAACCTTCCAGACTCTCGTTTGGTGGAGTTGCTTGACAGGTGTGCAATATCCGTAAAGGACATTGAGACAAATAAAAAAAAGCAAAATCAAGATGGAAAAAAGAGAAGATAAACCAGTGCAATTAGTTCGGAAATCGAATCTTGAACATAAGTCACTGGAAGTTTCAATGTTAGAGAAGGACGATTTCAGTGATGAAGAGTTGGAGTCCTATCTATCAAAAGGTGAAATCAAAGCAACAGACAAGGTTACAATACCTCCCAAAATTCTCTTCGTTGGTGACTGTACCATTGCCACGTTTGGAAATTTCAGTGCTTCAACAGGTAAGGCAAAAAGTAAAAAGACATTCAACATCTCTGCAATGGTAGCAGCTGCAGTTACAAATACTACAGTGCTTAACTACCGGGCGTGCCTTCCTGAGGGGAAACGGAAGATTCTCTATTTCGATACGGAACAGAGCAAATATCATTGCCATAATGTTCTGGAGCGAATCTATAAACTGTCAGGGCTTTCTGTCAAGAAGGATGACCCACGCCTTCTGTTTTGGGGGTTGCGTGAATACACGCCGAAAATTCGTATCGCTCTCATTGATTATGCTTTGAGAAAGCACCAAGAGGTCGGTCTTGTAATCATCGACGGACTCAGAGATCTGATGTATGACATAAACAATGGTAAAGAAGCCACGGATGTGATGACCGTTCTCATGGCATGGACAAGTGTGTATGACCTTCATATCCATACTGTACTCCACTTAAACAAGAACGATAACAATCCACGTGGACACATAGGTACTGAACTTGAAAATAAGGCAGAAACAGTACTGATTATCAGTAAGAACCTACAAAATAACAGTATCAGTGAGGTTAGACCTATGCACATGAGAGATAAAGAGTTCAGCACCTTTGCATTCCATATTGATGACAACAAGTTACCTGTTCTTGACAATGGCATTTCTGTGACTGTTGTAAAACGCAGGGAGAAGTCTCTTGTGAGCCTGGATAACGAAGTACATCAGGAGATATTGAGCAAGGCTTTCAAGAACAACTCTCCTACACGATACAGTGATTTGGTTGAAATGGTCTCACGTGCATATGAGAACGCAGGTTATAAGCGTGGAACAAATGGAATCAAGGACTTACTTAAACTTCTTTCAGGCAAAGGTATTATTGTGAAGCAAGATGATGCATATATTTATAAATCAGAGGGTTTTGTGAATCCAAGCACTGAAGAAAGCAAGAAAGTTTAGGTTTAAGTTTAACAGGTATATATATTACATACGCGCGCGCATACACCTGCAATCACGTGTACAATTACTTATACTCAATGTAACATGACTATTGAAGAAATTAAATCTGTAAGTATTTACCAATGGATGAAAGAGAATAATTATGGGGATGGTGTCAGAAAAGGCAAGAGTATTTTCTATTGCTCCCCACTCCGCCCAGAAAATAGCCCTTCATTTGCTGTTAATATCAAAGAAAACCTATGGTATGATTTTGGAAGCGGCATTGGCGGTAATCTCATCAACCTTGTTGAACGTCTGCATCCTGCGTGGTCTGAACATCAAGTTCTTTCATTTCTTCAAAGGCAAATTGAAGAAAAGAAACTGCTATACAGTAAAGATTATAACGCTGTGCTAAGAGAAGAGGAAAAAAAACGTCAATGGTTAGAAGGAAAAAGAAAGGAATTTTCTGATAACTTAAACCAAGAGACATTTGTGGAAATGATTGTACCTCTGACGCATCCAGCTTTAACCGATTATATTTTCAAGAGACGTATCAGTTATAGAATCGCTCAACAATTCTGCAAAGAGGTTCACTATACTTTTCGGGGCAGAAGATACTATGCCATCGCATTCAAGAATGTAGCTAATGGTATGGAAGCACGGAATGTATTCTGCAAGCGTTGTATTGGGAAGAAGAGTATCTCTGCAATTTATGCAGACGGATCATCTCAACAGCAATGCTGCGTTTTTGAGGGATTCTTTGATTTGCTTTCTTTTCTTACGATGCAAGCAGAAATTCAAGACAACGGCATTTCCATCAATGGCTCATTTGACTATTTTGTACTCAACGGAGTTGGTGAGATCAAAATACTCATTCCTCTTTTGGAAAAATATAAGGCCATTCACTGTTATCTTGATAATGATGACGCAGGCAAGAATGCCACAAAGTCAATTATGAATGTTTACGGCAGTAAGGTTATTGATGAGTCATATCGCTATAGAGATTACAATGATCTTAATGACTGCCTTATGGCTATGCATCGATAATCATGCATCTTTTCATTTCATGTGTACATGAGTACATGTAAACATTGATACATATATACAAATAAGTATGAAACAGAAAATCATTACGTTCGCCAATCACAAAGGAGGGGTATCAAAGACCACTTCCACAGCCTCTATAGGGGCTTGTATGGCGCAAATGGGAAAGAAAGTCCTGCTCATTGACCTCGATGGACAGGCAAATCTCACATTGTATTTCATCCCTAACGAGGATGACATTGAGACCAGCATCTTTGATGCTCTCGTAGATGGAGCCCCATTGCCAGTGAAGCATATCAGGGACAATCTCGACCTTGTGCCATCTTCACTTGAAATGGCGAGTGCGGAGATTGCCCTGACCAATCTCCTGGCAAGAGAACAGCTGCTCAGTAGGCTTCTTGACCCAATCAGGCATGACTATGACTACATCCTCATCGACTGCCCACCTTCACTGGGCATAGTAACAACGAATGCCTTTCTTGCAGCTGATGAAATCATCGTGCCAATGACTCCTGAGCTGCTTCCGCTCAAAGGAATGAGGATGCTTGATGCTTTTGTGACCAACCTCCAAAGAGTGAAGCCCTCTCTTCGCCTGGGAGGTGTGTTCATAGCCCGCTTCAACCATAGAAAACTGAACAAGGTGGTTGAGCAAGCCGTAAAGTCTCGCTACGAAAGCATCACCATGAAGACCCGAATCCGTGAGAACATAACCCTCGCCGAGTCGGCAGGAAGCGGAAAAAGCATCTTCGAGTACGACCCTAACTCCAATGGAGCCAAAGACTACCTTGCGTTGACGGAGGAGATTATTTCACGTAATCAATAAAGACAATGGGAAAGAAGAATATGGACATACTGCTTGGCAATATCTTGGGAAATGCTGCCATCAAGCCGCAGGACAGGTATGAAGAGCCGGCTGCTCCTTTACCAGCGAATGACGCTCCAGCACCTTCAGCGAAAGGTACAACCAAGGAACATTCTGATGACTCTTGGCGGCACTTCTCCTTTATATGCTCAAAAGCCCTTGTGGACAAAGTGCAAGCCATTGCCCACAAAGAAGGTTTTACTATCCGTTCCTTTATGGAATATGTCATGAAACAAGGTATAGAGGCTTATGAATCCAAGCATGGAAAGGTAAAGAAAATAAGGTCGAAAGAAATTCATGAGGTGATGTAGCCATGTGGATATGTAGTCATGTATATATGTGGACGTGTACACATGTGGACATGAATACATATAGACATGAATACATATATATGTGTGGACGTGAGAACATAGTTCAAAATATTAGTAACCAATAAAATAAAAAGACAATGAAAAAGTATTTCCTAACCGCCATCCTATCATTGTTGGTGGCAACAGTGTTTACCTCTTGTGGTGATAATGACATTATCGAAGAAACTGAAAAACCATCATCCGAGCTCAAAGTATGGGTAGAGCCGTATCACATCAAAGGTGCGTCCTTGGATGAAGTAACAGCTTACATGAGTGGTACAATGATGCGTTACCATTTCGAGGCAGAAAACAAGACCGCTGATAGTTTTCAGTTGGCATATAAGACGGGTAATGGCAACGAGGCTATTCTCTATAGTTTCTTGCGAAGCGACAGCACTCTGTATTCAGTCATAGATACGGAACTTATCTCCAACAGCCTTCTGATAATAGACTATCTGAAGAAACACTACACTCTCGTATCTGCATCCGATGAAACTTCCTACCAATACTGTTTCATCACCGAGGATAGGTCTATGGTCATTACCACAATGAAGGTGTCTGATGTATGTTTTAACGTGAACTATTCCTTTGTTTATTGAAATAATGAAGATTGCCACTATCAGATTTTCCAGTTCTGGTGGTGGCAATCATTCTTTTTTGTGTAGTTGTATTCATGTGGACGTGAATACATGTACACAACTGTATAATGAAGTGATTTAAACTTATTTCATTCTCTTAAAATCGTATCAAAATGTTAAAGCAC
>ENA-ORSJ01000858-ORSJ01000858.1-human-gut-metagenome-genome-assembly--contig:-NODE-858-length-29319-cov-3.758030_pt1 | contig 29319 bp, 22 predicted proteins | sample MGYA00242191_ERZ509158 | MGnify/ENA primary metagenome ERZ509158 (study PRJEB26280, sample SAMEA2338623) | human gut metagenome | biome: human gut; feature: human-associated habitat; material: faeces...
CCCGCCTCGCGGCGCGCCGGCCTATGCCGCCGCGCCTATCTGTCTCAAAAATCGCTTATTTAACGATTACCTTCGCAACAGTGTCGCCAGCCTTGACGATATAGAATCCGGCCGGAACATTGATTACGCTCTCGCCCGCAGCTACATTCTCGGCAGCCACAAGCTGACCTGCAGCGGTGTAGACGCTAACCTCGGCAGCCTCGGCAGCAACCACGACAACGCCGTCGGCATTGGTCATAACCACTGTGTTGCCGGCAACTACGCCCTCAACACCCGCAGGCTCCTCGGAAGCGTCGCGGAACTCTATCGGGAACACCTGCAAATCCTCGTTGTGGACTGCTACAGCAGCTATGAGGTCAACTTCCGTACCGCTTGCCGGAGTACTTACTTCCCAACCGCTCTGCATCCACACGATGATTGAGCCGCTTGCATCCTCAGCTGTTCTCGTTGTACTGTTACCCGACTTAGTCTCAACGTATGTAACATTGTCAAGGTAAACCACCTTGTTCATATCGCCGCGCTCGATTTCGCCGGCAGTCATCACGATAGGATTAGCCACTACATTACCGGTTGCGGGAAGCATAGTCTCAGGCAAAGGCTTCACCTCTTCCAAACCCTCATAAGGAGCCCATGTAACACACACGCCAGCCGGAATCACGTCGCCCTGCTTGTATGTAGGAACGTCATAATAATAGATAAGCATAGCGTCACCAGCCTCATCCTTGACATAGGTGTAGCCCGGCATCTGTGCGGTAACGATTACCGGGAAGTTCCACTCGAATACAGTGCCCTCGGCCTCCGATTCTGCTTGGAACTTGAAATCGTCGATGCTTTCGCATCCGAGATAGTCGGATATCACGTAAGTCTTCGTCACTTTTTCGCTGTTGGTCATACCGCTCTTCTTAGCGTATGCCACGATAGTGTATTCATCAGGCTCGGTCAATTCGATAGGCGCAGTATAAGTCTGCTCTGCCCCGCCGTTGATAGTGTAGATGATAGTAGCGTCCTTATCCTGCGAAACCAACTGCACTTTCTGTGCGCCGAAATAAGTACCCGATTCCAAAGAGAATACCGGCGGCATCAACTGCCCTTCCGGAGTGTTGCCCTTCACGAGATAGAACACCGGAGACTCGTAACGGCTATCTGCTAAGAATTCCGGAGTGCTACCATTATACAAAGTAAATTGCAAATACGAGTTATCCATTCCATCACCAGTGGCAACTACACCATCCGCCGTCCCGCTGAATGTCCATACATAAGGGGTAGCCTCAGCCGGCTTAAGATTTGTATATTTTCCACTTTTCACCAAAGCTACGTATGTGCCGTCACTATTTTGAATCGTATATCCATTGCCTGACTTCTTTACAGTGAACACACAATCGTCAGATGGCACGCTTGTAGTCAAGTCGCATGTCACACCTGTCACATAATGGTCTTTCCATACCTCATTTTTCATCACATAAGTGACACCGTCTTCCGTATAAGCAATGACATAATCGCCTTCCACGACATTTGCCGGATCCATCTTCGAGAACGGAATCACAGGCGCGTCGGCGATAGTGTAAGTCGCGCTGACTTTTTCGCTGTCGGATGCTCCGTCAATCTTAGCGTATGCCTCAATCTTATATGTTCCGTTTTCAGCCAACCGGATTGCAGAAGAATATGTCTGCTCCGCGCCACCGTTTATCGTATACAGAATCGTAGCACCCGGAGTAGCGCACGAGAGAGCCACATTCTGTGCCTCATAGTATGTCCCTTCTGCCAAAGAGAATGTCGGAGCGGCACACTGGGTAGCCTCGTAAGTAACCTTTATGGCCTTAAGATAAATTGCCTTTGAAGACGTATTAGTCCATTCCAGCTTTATCTCGCCCTGAGATGAACCGTCGAAAGAATATTCTTTGGAATCTCTTATAATGTCTACGGCATTGCCATAAGCAGTACCGCCGACAGAAACAGCAAAAGTACATACAATATCGGTAGCACCGCTCGTTTCCACCGTCACGTTCTTAATAGTCCCTGAAAGACCAGAAGTTGCAAGAGTAACCGATGACGCCGGCTTTGAGCCAGAACCTATCTGCTGTCCTTTGTCATTAAAGGTATCCCAGCCAAAAAACACTTCTTTTGTAAACGAGGCCTGCAAATCCCAATTAATTCCACCGAGATTCTGCACACCTGCCTCGCTCCACACCTGCTCCTCAAAATTGTAGGTGTAGGTCGTTTCGACAGCTGCGTTTGCCGCGAACATGCCGGCGGCAAGCATCATTGTAGAAAGTAATAATTTCTTCATAAACATAAAAATTTGGTTTACTGCAAATTTAGGCAGTTAATAGCTGAAAAACAAACATTTCGCCCTTTATTTTTTACCGTGCAAGACGCAGAATAAACATCTCAAACCAGAATTGCCGCAGCTTCTTCCAATCGACATTTTCAACAGTCTACAAACGACAAAATGACACCATTTCCGCCCCTCCGCTTAACATTAAATTTCAGTAACAAGCATCGGCAGCGTTGCGCGACGGCTATGCCGCCGATTCTTTGTGCCATGCAGTACCTCAAGCCGCGCTCCGCCGCAGCTCCGCTTGCATGAGGTTATAGCTGTGAAGCCGCTATGCGGCACAAATATACAAACAAACTATAACCTATACGGATTATACATTGAAGCGGAAGTGCATGATGTCGCCGTCCTGCACCACGTAGTCCTTGCCCTCGATGCCTATCTTTCCGGCCTCGCGGCACTGAGCCTCGCCGCCGAGAGCTATATAGTCGTCGTATTTGATGACCTCGGCGCGGATAAATCCTTTCTCGAAGTCGCTGTGTATCACACCCGCGCATTGCGGAGCCTTGCTGCCTTTCAGGTAGGTCCACGCGCGCACCTCGAGCGGGCCGGCGGTAAAATACGTCTCAAGATTCAACAGATGGAACGCAGCGCGTATCAGTCTCGAAACGCCCGACTCCTTCAACCCTATCTCCTCAAGGAACATCTGGCGTTCCTCATAGGTCTCGAACTCGGCTATTTCCGACTCCGTCTGTGCCGCCACAATCAGTATCTCGGCATTCTCGTCCTTCACAGCCTCGCGCACCTGCTCAACGTAAGCGTTGCCCGCCACGGCCGACTTGTCGTCGACATTGCACACATAAAGCACCGGCTTGTTGGTCAACAGGAACAGGTCGTGGGCGCACTTCTGCTCGTCCTTCGTGTCGAACTGCACCGTCCGTGCTGCCTTGCCCTGCTCCAAAGCCTCCTTGTAGCGGCGCAGCACCTCGTATTGCAGCTTGGCAGCCTTGTCGCCACCGGTCTGAGCCTGTTTCTGCACTCGGGTTATGCGGCTGTCGATAGTCTCAAGATCCTTCAGTTGCAGCTCGTAGTCGATGATTTCCTTATCGCGCACCGGATTCACAGAGCCGTCGACATGCACCACATTCGGGTCGTCGAAGCAGCGGAGCACGTGGATTATGGCATCCGTCTCGCGGATATTGGCCAAAAACTTATTGCCGAGCCCCTCGCCTTTCGACGCCCCTTTCACCAAGCCCGCAATATCCACAATCTCGACCGTGGCCGGGACTATACGCTGCGGGTTGACGATTTCGGCAAGACGGTTCAGACGCTCGTCGGGAACCGAAATCACGCCCACATTAGGCTCTATAGTACAGAAAGGGAAATTAGCCGACTGTGCCTTAGCATTCGAAAGGCAATTGAAAAGAGTGGACTTGCCGACGTTCGGCAGCCCCACAATACCACATTGAAGTGCCATATCTCGTTATTATTTTTATTCTGTTAAAATCGACTGCAAAGATACTGCAAATCGAGAGCAATGCAAAGAGCTTGCCCTATTTGCTTTGCCGGGATGCAGCTTATGTGCGAGTTCGGGATAAAAGGTCTTCTTTTAATTCTTATTCCAAACTCGCGTATAAATAAAAAGTTGGCTCAGAAAGACGAACCGCCTCCTGAGCCAAATCCTCAATACCTACAATATAATTAAAGTATCAGTTTCTTTCCTTCCACGATATAGACACCGTGGCTCAAACCGGAAACCACATTCCTGCCGACATCCACCTGCTGCGGGAATCCGACACCGTCGATACCATATATCCACACCGTGCGCGGCTTGGCCGACTCGATTATTATCGAGCCACCGTATGAATACACTTTCATTCCGTCCGCGTCTACACCGGCAACACCCGACACGACAGGCTCTACCGTGTATTGCAGGCCGTCGACCGTGTAGTATCCGCCATTCGAGAAAGGACGGTCTTTGGTTTTCGGGCTGGAAGTATTGTTGAAAATAATGTATGCAGGCATATTGTCTGCCGACCAATCGCCGTCATAAACCCATTTCCATATCTTGTTGCCATTGTCGGCCGTTCCCATAAGCTCGCAATTCACGCCCGGCCACGAGCCGCCTGTAAAGTTATTCGCGGCATTCCACACCCATGCCGAAACTGATGTGTACGAGCCGTCGGCAGGAGCCTCGAAGAAAGCCGCCAATTCGCCGATATTGAACGACGGAGTGTAAGGTTGCAAATCATCGCCTTGCGAGCTGCCGCCGGGATTGCCCTCACCGTCGGTAAGCTCCTCCTGCGTGCCGTCGTAGGCCGGCTGCACCAACCCCGCTGGAGCCGACGCATAAAGCCAATTGCCGTCGTCGCCTACCTTGCCCGGTGCCGGTGTCTTGTCAGTATCGAGAACATACACGCGCATATTACCCCGTCCCGAGCATGTAGCCGTCAATGTGCCGTTGGCAACGGTCTTCGTGTCGCCGGTGATGGCATCCACGTATGTACCGTTCTCTATGCCTGTGAAAGTCGCGTTGCCGGAGATAGTCACAAGCACGTAGCTGTCGGTAGCGGCATCCGTAAAACGGCGTTTGAATGCGTAAGCCCCGTCACATCCCTCCGTAGAATATTGTCCTTTGCGCAAAGCTGGAATCGCCATGCGTATGCGGCTCAGCCGTTGGATATGCAAAGCGAGCGGATTGCGGAGCGTGGCGTTCATGTTGCCTGTAGCCTCCGTCCAGTCGGCAAAGTCGTTGACTTCCACATCGCCTTTGATGTATCCTCCGAAATAAGCCCTGCCCGACTCTCTCAACGCAATATTCGGGCCTTTGTCAATCGGGCAGCCTTTCTTGAATTCCACCTCGCTGCCATAATACAGGCACGGAATACCGCGGAAAGTGAACATCAAATCAAGATTCTCCGCCCAAGCGTCGGTTCCCTGCGCGAAACGCTGGTCCTCAGGCGCGCCGTTAGGCGCATAGTCGTGAGAGTCGACATAAACCACATTGTAGGAAGCGTCGTTGTAATACTTGTCGCCGCTCATCGCGATGCCCCAAGCCCCGCCAATGTCCTTGAAATTGTGGTGCATCGGGAAGTCGATTACGCTCAATCCCGAATATTTGCCATAGTCAGGCGCATGGTATTCGTTGCCGTCGAGGAACACATTGTCGGACGTAGGCTGCGAGCCGATGGAATTATTCAGATTGTCGTTGTACTGTTCAAGGCACGACAATTGGTTGACGTGGGTGAACGGTGTCTGCTCGAAAATCTCAAGATTATCCCAAGAACCGGGATTGTCATCCCAAGCATAGTCCTTCGACTCCTTCCAAGTGTAGAACGGCACAGAGAGAGCCGGCTGCTCGCGGTACCAAATCTGCGTATAGCGAGCGCAAACCTCGGTGAACATAAAGAACGGCCCGCCGTTGCGCTTTGTCTTGTTCTTCTCGGCAGCGGCAGTAAATGCCGGATTGAACACCTTGTTGAACACCAAGCGCGGAATATGCCCTCCGGTATCGATACGGAATCCGTCTACACCCATTTCGATGAAATTGGTATAGCAGTCGATAAGATAATTGTAAGTCTGCGGATTTTCCGTGTTAAGGTCCACACAGTCGCCCGCAATCTGTGCCCACCAGCGGGTTTCGTTGTCCCAATTGAACTGTCCGAAATGATGCCACAGGTTGTGGGTGTCGTGATTTTGCCCGTCGGTGTTTTTCATCTCGCGCAGACGCGCGTCGTACTGCTGTCCGTCGGGCAGGCTCGAATAATTGTCCGGCAATTTTCCGCCATCTTTCTGCGTGAACGGAATCATGCACTCGCGGATATTGCTCTGGTCGGCATCCCAATCGCGGGTAAACAGCTTGCACAGATTCTCCTCGCCGAAATTGCCGGTATGGTTGAGCACAATGTCGAGAATGATTTTCATTCCGCGGGCATGCGCCTCGTCGATAAGCGTCTGGAAATCCACGTCCTCCGACTCATAGCGGTGATCCACCTTGCTCATGTTCATCGCATGGTAGCCATGGTAATCGTAACCCGAACCGTTCTCCACCACAGGAGTAATCCACACTGCCGTAAAACCGAGAGCCTTGATATAATCAAGCTTCTCTATCAATCCTTTGAAATCGCCACGCCAAGCGGGATCGCCGGCATTGTAGGATTTTCCGTCCCAACACTGCGTGTTGTTCGACGGATCGCCGTCATAGAAACGAGTAGTCATGACGAAATAAATCATCTCGTCCCTGAAATCGTCACGCTTGCCGGTAAACGACGCGGCAAACGAATGGGCAAAGCCTGTCAATAAGGCCAACAACAATAAAGTTTTTCTAATCATAGGTTTTAAATTTTAAAATAGAAAGTATGTTTGCTTGTAATCCTCTCTTTTATTTTGACGCGGCAGCCTCTGCCGCCGTCGCAAGAAGTTTTTCACGGAACGCCTCCGAACTGCCAATGCGCGACAACGCTTCGCGGGCGGCTTCCTGCTGCGACTCTTTTTTGGTATAACCCTTTCCTTTCCCGGCATCTATACCGCCGACAGCCACCGACGAGTGGAACACCGTGCAGCCGTCCGAGTCATAGCTGGTGGAAATCAATGCATAGGTCAGATCCAATCTGTTCTTCTGGCACCATTCCAATAATTTCGATTTAAAGTTAATCACTTTTTTTGAAAGCGAATAGATATCTATATATGATTTAACTATTTTTTGCTCAATGAACCTGCGGCAGCATCCGTAACCCCGGTCGAGGTACACAGCACCGATGACAGCCTCCAAGGCGTTGCCGCCCATAAAACAGTTGTGGACATGCGCAGGGCGCGAGAATTTCACATGACCGGCCAATCCCGATTCGTCAGCAATGCGGTTCAACGTCTCGCGCTGCACTATTTTCGAGCGAGTATTGGTGAGAAAGCCCTCCCGGCCGCGCCGGAATTCGCGGTACAGCATATCAGCAATCACGGCATTGAGCACGGCATCGCCCAGAAATTCGAGACGCTCGTTGTTAAAGCTCCTCCCCTCCGTGGAATTTGCCGCTTCAGAGCGGTGGCATAGAGCCTGCCTGTAAAGCCTCATATTCCCGGGACAAAACCCGAGAAACCGGTATAAAAAAGAATAAAGCTCCTTTTCTTTTACAAAAAGGAGCTTTATATAGAACAAGATTTTATCGTAAAACCACATTTTCCGTGGCCGTTTCTTACTTATTGAACTTTTTTACGATAACGCTGGCATTGTGGCCTCCGAAACCGAAAGTGTTGGACAATGCAGCATTTACGGTACGCTTCTGAGCCTCGCCGAAAGTAAAGTTGAGGTTGTAGTCGATTTCCGGGTCATTATCGCCTTCAACATGGTTGATTGTCGGAGGGATAATGTCGTCGGTCACGGCCTTCACGCAGAACAATGCCTCCAAAGCGCCGGCCGCACCGAGAAGGTGACCGGTCATCGACTTGGTAGAACTTATGTTCAGCTTATAGGCGTGTTCTCCGAATACTTCCTTGATAGCTTTCACTTCCGAAAGGTCGCCGACAGGAGTCGATGTTCCGTGGACATTGATATAGTCAAGGTCCTCCGGCTTCATCCCTGCATCCTCAAGGGTACGCTGCATCACCAGTTTCGCGCCCAGTCCTTCCGGATGGGATGCGGTAAGATGGTAAGCGTCTGCCGACATGCCGCCACCTGCGACCTCCGCATAGATATGCGCGCCGCGGGCAAGAGCGTGTTCCAATTCCTCGAATACGAGACATGCACTTCCTTCTCCGATAACGAAACCGTCACGCGAGCCGCTGAACGGGCGGGAAGCGTGCTGCGGGTCATCGTTACGAGTCGACAAAGCGTGCATAGAGTTGAAACCGCCTACTCCCGCAGGATAGATTGCCGCTTCCGCACCGCCGGTCACGATTGCCACCGCTTTCCCGAGACGGATATAGTTGAACGCATCAATCAAAGCGTTGGTCGAAGAAGCACAAGCGGAAACCGTAGCATAGTTAGGGCCGCGGTATCCATAAATCATCGACACGTGTCCGGCAGCCATATCCGCAATCATTTTAGGAATGAAGAACGGATTGTACTTAGGACCCTGCTCCTGATGCATCGCATAATATCCGGCCTCTTCCTCGAAAGTGTGCAAACCGCCGATTCCGGCAGCGATGATTACGCCCACATTGTCGCGGTCGAGCCCGGCATACTCCTCAAGTCCAGAGTCCTTGATGGCTTCCTTGGCAGCAACCACGCCATACTGTGCGTAAAGATCGTATTTGCGCAGCTCCTTACGGTCGAAATGGTCGGCAGAGTTGTACCCTTTCACTTCGCATGCGAACTGTGTCTTGAACAGCGAAGCGTCAAAATGAGTAATCGGCCCTGCGCCGCTCACCCCCTTCAAGGCGTTGGCCCATGTCGTTGCCACGTCGTTGCCCAGCGGTGTGATTGCCCCAAGACCTGTAATTACAACTCTTTTAAGTTCCATTCTATGGATGTAAATTATTTGTTAGCCTCGATATAAGCGATAGCGTCGCCTACAGTCTTGATTCCTTCAGCTTTGTCGTCAGGAATTGTAATGCCGAATTCCTTCTCGAATTCCATAATCAATTCTACAGTGTCGAGAGAATCAGCACCAAGATCTTGTGCAAATGTAGCTTCCGGCGTAACTTCGCTTTCGTTTACACCCAATTTCTCTACGATTATAGCCTTTACTTTTTCTGAAATTTCAGACATAACTTTAAGTTTTAAAAATTAATAATAAATATTGATTCTTCTTTTAGACCTGCAAAGTAAACAATTTATTCGTTCACAAGAAAATTTTTTGACAGAAAACGCACCTTTTCTGCACAAAAAATCCTTATATGTGCAATCCGACAAGTACAATAAACCAATTTCTATCCTAATTTCATCATTTCAACGAGCCACACCATCTTGAAAAGAATCCCGCCATCCGGGCATCCGAGCGAACCATACGCTCCGGATGGAACTGCACAGCCATCACTTTTCCGTCCGCGGTCTCCAACGCTTCGACGACACCGTCCTCCGAGCGCCCGGAGACAATCAAACCGCGTCCCGGCCTGTCAACGCACTGGTGATGGTGGGAATTTGTCAGCAGCCTGTCTGCGCCGAAAAGCCGGCCTGCCGCAGAACCGACTGCGAAATCCACCGCGTGCGCAGGCTGCCATGTAGGTATCTTCTGGTCGTGGATGGCATATTCTGCACCCATTTGCGACGGCATATCCTGTACCAGCGTGCCGCCGAAAGCCACATTTATCGTCTGCAACCCGCGGCAAATGCCCAATACAGGGATTCCCCTTCCAATAGCGAGCTTCAGCAACGACAATTCATAAGCATCGCGCGTGACCGATACCCTTCCGAGACCGGCAACCGGCTTTTCGCCATATATTTCCGGATTGATATCGGCTCCGCCACTCAGCATCAGCCCGTCAGGCCTTACACAATCAAGCCATACGGACAAATCTTTCTCCACGGCATAGGGAGGCACAATCAACGGCACCGCCCCGGCCAGCGCCACAGCCTCGTGGTAATGCACAAGCAAGCGTATGCGCTCCTCCTCGTCGATGTCGCACGTTATCGCTACTTTCACCATTCCTATCACACCTTAATTATAATATATGGATACTTACACCACATCCATAGCCGAGCGTTTCATCACCAAAGGATAACGTTCCGGATGCTTTAAACTGTCTATTTCAAGATCAATATCCAGTTCCGGCCACTCTATAGCGTTTTTTCCGCACATACGCACATTAAGCACACTGCCAACACGAGCATCACGCAACCATGGGACACGATTATAAGACAAAAAATAATCATTTCCCAATACAGACAACATCATTCCTTGAGAATTAATCATCAAGACGCTTACCGATGTGGTCTGCAAACTGCCGCTTAAATTCGTCTCCATACTTTTCTACGATTTGAGTTATTTTACTAATCTCTTTACCATTAAACCCATAATTATCCGCTAATTCCACTTTTGGCTCAAGCCAAAACTTAGCCTCATTCTCTGCTTTCACGACATGTATATGTTTCCGTTCTTCCTCATTTGAATAAATTTTAAAAACATATCCTTCTTCTTGTCTGAATTTAGGAGCCATATCTTTTTTATTTGCGAAGATAACAATAATTTATCAAGCGCAAAAAGTTATTATCCGGCAATATACAATGACATATATAGGATTTTTTGTAAGTTTGCAGCAAAAAAGCGACAGGAAGTGGAAAGACCGCTACATATCGATGTCCGCGAAGCGGTGGAGGCAAAAGCCCCGCGTTACGCAAAACGCATACCCGGCTTCGTCTACCGCTGGCTGGAACGGATTGTCCGGCAAAAAGAGCTCAACAAAGTATTGAAAGAAAATTCCGGAAGAACCGGAGTCGACTTTGCGGAAGGAGTACTCAACTCGTTCAACATCAAATTAGAAGTGGAAGGGCTTGACAACCTGACCGACGGACAACGCTACATATTCGCGTCCAACCACCCGCTGGGAGGGCTTGACGGCATGGCCCTGATAACGATACTCGGGCGGAAATACAACGGCAACGTGAAATGCATCGTCAACGACATACTGATGCTTATAAAACCGCTGAACAATGTCTTTCTGCCAATCAACAAACACGGCAGCCAGTCGCGCAGGGACATGGAAGCCGTCGACCAAGCCTACTCCAGCGATTGCCAGCTGATAACTTTCCCCGCCGGACTATGCTCACGGCGAGGCAAAGACGGACAAATCCGCGACACGGAATGGAAAAAGTCGTTCATAACAAAAAGCGTCGAATCACGGCGCGACATAGTGCCGGTGTATTTCGAAGGCACTAATTCCGGACGGTTCTACAAATTAGCCAATCTCCGCAAACGCATAGGAATCAGGCTGAACATAGAGATGGTGATGCTCCCCGGGGAAATGGTCGACAAATCAGGCTCTACATTCCGCATAAAGATAGGCACGCCAATCCCCTACGCCACATTCGACGGCAGCCGCTCGCAAAAAGAATGGGCACAGGAGGTGAAACGCCGGGTATACGACATGTCAACCGAAAACAAATCAAAGAAATGAAAATAGAAAGCATTATAGCGCCAGTTCACAAAAGTCTTTTAAAGATGGAGCTTACCGAGGAGCGGTTTCTCCGTCCGACAAACAAAGGGCGCAATGAAATCTACATAGTAGACTCCGCCAATTCGCCCAACATCATGTGGGAAATAGGGCGGCTGAGGGAGATAGCCTTCCGGGCGTCGGGAGGAGGCACCGGCAAAAGCGCCGACATCGACGAGTTCGACACGATGGACGAGCCGTGCCAGCAACTTATCGTGTGGAATCCGGAAGCAGAGGAAATAATCGGCGGATACCGCTTCCTTTTAGGCGAGAACATGAGCTACGACAACGACGGCACGCCGCACATAGCCATGTCGCACATGTTCCGGTACTCCGACAAGTTTCTCAAAGAATATCTTCCCTACACGATAGAATTAGGACGCTCTTTCGTCTCCGTCGACTACCAGTCGACCAAAGCAGGAGCCAAGGCGCTCTACGCCTTGGACAACCTGTGGGACGGCCTTGGCGCGCTCACCGTAGTCTATCCGCAGATAAAATACCTGTTCGGAAAGATGACCATGTACCCGAGCTATCCGGTAGAATGCCGCGACATGATATTGTATTTCCTCGACAAATATTTCCACGACGGCGAAAGCCTCGTACAGCCTATCCAGCCGCTGGAAACCAACATAAACGTCAAGAAAATGCAGAGGCTTTTCGTGGGCGACAATTTCAAGGACGACTACCGCATACTCAACACCAGCGTGAGGGCAAGAGGGATGAACATCCCGCCTTTGGTGAATTCATATATGAACCTGTCGCCGAAAATGAAATTGTTCGGCACGGCCATCAACGACGAGTTCGGCGATGTCGAGGAAACCGGCATATTCTTTTCAATATCCGACATCTACGAGGATAAAAAAATGCGGCACATACGCACATTCTACCAGCGTTTCATCGAATACCGGCAAGAGATGATACACCGCATAAAAGAATATGCCAAATCAAAAACCAACAACTTCAATTGATGAACAGTCTACTAAAAACACTTTTTCTGCCCGCATTGCTGCTTGCAGGCAACTTGTCGGCAGAAACGCCGCTCAACTATGAAGGAGAATTGCTCGGGACAGCCGGGAAAAGCGATTCCGGACTCGCCCCTTATTACATAATGTCGAACAACGGCGGAGTGGTGACCCAGTCAAAAACACTCAACTTCCGTGCGAAAGCATGGAAAGACCTCGATTTGTCACGGCGGTTCAGCTACTCTTTCGGAGCGGATTTCGTCACCGGCGCGGCAAGCGAAGCCGACTACCTGCGCTACGACACACAAACCGGATCGCTCATCCCGACAGGAAGGAAACCGGCGGCAATCTGGTTGCAGCAACTTTATGCCGAAGTGAAATACCGCGGGGTATTCCTCATGGCAGGCATGAAAGAACGCACATCGCCTTTGCTCAACAGCAGCCTCGGCATAGGCGACTACATCCAGTCGAACAACGCGCGCCCTGTCCCGGAAGTGCGCGTCGGATTCGTTGACTTTCAAGACATCCCCTTCACCAACGGATGGGTACAGATACAAGGCGAAATCTCCTACGGAAAATACGTGCAGGACAATTGGATGGAAGACCACTACAACTATTACAACCAGTTCATAAACACCGGCGTGTGGACGCATTACAAACGTTGCTATTTCCGCACAAAGCCTTCACAGCCGTTCTCTGTGACCGTAGGTATGCAGATGTATGCCCAGTTCGGAGGCACATACACCAGCTACAATAAAGGCAAGCTGACAAGCGAGGAGCATTACGATGTGAAATTCAAGGACTTCATCGACGTGTTCCTGCCTACACGCGGGGGAAAAGGCGATAACTTCAGCGACACCCAATACTACCTCGGCAACTCGCTCGGCTCGTGGGACTTGGTGGCACGCTACCGCTTCCGCGACAACACCGAGCTGAAAGCCTACTTCCAATGGCCTTACGAGGACGGCTCCGGGATAGGCAAGCTGAACGGATTCGACGGCATCTGGGGGCTGGAATACAAAAACGGCAACGAAAAATCGCCGGTGGCCAACGCCGTAATCGAATATGTCGACTTCACCAACCAAAGCGGCCCGACGCATTGGGCGCCGGCCGACAATCCCGGCTCGGCAATGACAGGAGAAGCCACCGGCTGCGACAACTACTACAACAACTCACGCTACAATTCATTCATGAATTTCGGAATGTCACAAGGCACTCCGTTCATCCCGTCGACCATCTACAACCGTAACGGAGTGCTGCAAGTGGCCGACAACCGCATCCGCGGTTTCCACGCGGGAGTTTCGGGCAACATAATCGGCAATCTTGATTACCGCTTCCTTGTATCATACCGCAAGTCTTTAGGCACATACAACTCTCCCCGGCTAAAGACTGCCGACGACACCTCTTTCATGCTCGAAGCGTCGTATGCCTTCAAGCAAGTCAAGGGATTATCGCTCAAAGGACAGTTCGCAATGGACCGCGGCAACCTGCTCGGCGACAGCTATGGAGTGCTCGTCGCCCTTAAATACGACGGAATCTTAAATATTTTCGGAAAATGAAAAAAGCTATATATATAATAGGTGTAATCTGCTGCTTTCTTGTATTCACAGGATGCACGCACAACAACGGCGACATAGGCCCATGGTTCGGGCAATGGAAAGTGGAAAGAATCGACAAGGACGGAGAAGCCGACCCTGACTACGAAGGCAACTGCATGCTCCGTTTCCAATCCTCGGTGGTAACAGCCGTGCTCGTGACATACGACTCCGGCACCAACACCACCAGCACCGTCCTCAAGTACGGCAACTGGGAAGAAAACGGCGGATACCTGCACCTTGTGTTCAAGGAACATAGCGACCAGCCTCTTGAGGCATTGCATCTCGATAAGGAATGCTCGCTGAAAGTCATAAGAAGAGACGGGAAAGACAAGCAATTGCAGCTTACCAAAGACGACGGCACAGTCTACACCTACCATCTCGTCAAATGGTAATTACTTCTTTGCTTTACGCATGATTTGCACTCTCTTTGCATAAGACAGGCTGCGTTTCGGCATAGCCAAACTTGAAAACTCCGTTTTCATTTGTCTCTGCCCCCAACTTGCACTATCTTTGCACACAAAATAAAATGAACCGATGAATTTTGTAGAAGAACTCAAATGGCGCGGCATGGTGCACGACATGATGCCGGGCACTGAAGAACAGCTCCAAAAAGAAATGACAACGGCCTACGTGGGCATCGACCCGACAGCCGATTCCCTGCATATAGGCCATCTCGTAAGCGTGATGATTCTCCGCCACTTCCAACGTTGCGGACATAAGCCGATTGCCCTCGTCGGAGGCGCGACAGGCATGATTGGCGACCCGTCGGGCAAATCGGCGGAGCGCAACCTCCTCAACGAAGAGACATTACGCCACAATCAGGAATGCATCAAAAAACAACTATCGAAATTCCTTGATTTTGATTCCGACGCTCCCAACGCAGCCGAGCTTGTCAACAACTACGACTGGATGAAGGATTTCCTATTCCTCGACTTTGCCCGCGAGATAGGCAAGCACATCACCGTAAACTATATGATGGCGAAAGATTCTGTAAAGCGCCGTCTTAATGGTGAGGCGCGCGACGGCCTGTCGTTCACGGAATTCACCTACCAGCTGCTTCAGGGATACGACTTCCTGCATCTCTACGAGACAAAGAATTGCAAATTGCAAATGGGAGGCTCCGACCAATGGGGAAACATCACTACCGGAACCGAACTCATCCGCCGCAAACTCGGAGGAGAGGCCTTTGCCCTGACTTGCCCGCTCATAACCAAAGCCGACGGCGGCAAATTCGGCAAGACGGAATCAGGAAACATCTGGCTCGACCCGCGCTACACATCGCCATATAAATTCTACCAGTTCTGGCTCAACGTAAGCGACGAGGATGCCGAGAAATACATCAAGATATTCACTTTCATACCGCGCGAGGAAATCGAGAGCCTCGTTGCCGAGCATAAAGAAGCCCCGCATTTGCGCATATTGCAAAAACGTCTGGCCAAAGAAGTCACTGTGATGGTACACTCCGAAGACGACTATAATGCAGCCGTAGAGGCTTCAGGTATACTGTTCGGAAACGCAGCCGCCGACACTTTGCATAAAATCGACGAGGAAACATTGCTCGCCGTATTCGAGGGCGTGCCGCAATTCGAGGTTTCACGCGACTTACTGGCCGGAGGCGTAAAAGCAGTAGACCTGTTTGCCGAACACGCCAAAGTATTCGCGTCAAAAGGCGAAATGCGCAAACTGGTGCAAGGCGGCGGAGTCTCGCTCAACAAAGAGAAGCTCGATGCTTTCGACAAGGAAATTACCACCTCCGACTTGCTGAACGACAAATACCTGCTCGTGCAAAGAGGCAAAAAAAACTACTACCTCGTAATCGCGAAATAAACGGATATAACAATAAATGGCAGAGCGTAGCGGAAGATTGACACCGCTACGCTCCGTTTTTTTACCCCAATCGGTCTTACCGCGCATAGTACTGAGAAAGAAGTATGGAGATAAAATTGACACTCAACCCTAAACCCTCAACTTTCAATGCGCGACCGCTATGCGGACGATGGAATAGAGGGGCAGCCATACCCCAAGGCGTGCTCCGACACAGCTCCGCTTGCATGGGGTTCGAGTGCCGCCCTTTCAGGGCAATGATAACTGGTGTCCTCCCCTGTTCACGGAGCGGAGCGCAGTTAATAGGGGTGGTGTCCCGAAGAGACGGAGGGGTTTGCCCTATTCACCGCCTTGCGGTGAATACTGACAGTGTGCGGGTATTTCACTGCTCCGCAAACAGAGGGAGACACCCCGATGCCACTGCTGCTGATAGTGAATTAATTTCGCCTTTCTGCGCACGTATACCCTGCTTTCACGCAGATTAATTTATTAGAGTCCGCTAAAATACGGACACCAATTTTTTTACAAGGCGGAAGCCACAAAAAAACATGTTTTACAACATATTAATTAAACCTTTTATAAATCATTACACAACAAAGAGTTACGCCTGAAAAGACACTAAAAAAGCGACTTATTGACCAAAAAAAATCCAGAAAAATTACTCTAAAGGCAATTTTTTCTCGCCAAAATTGTTGTAGTAAAATATTTTGATATAACTTTGTAGCGTTTTTGAAGCATAAAAAATTGTTTTATTATTAAAATCAAAAGAAGATGAAAAAGTTAGTTTTATTACTTGCTGTTGTATTTAGCGCATCTTTGTTCTCTTGTGGTAACAAAGCAGAAAACGCTGCTGCTACTGACTCTGTAGCTGCTGACACTGTAGCTGTTGTTGACACTGTAGCTGCTGACACTGTAGCTGCTGATTCTGTAAAATAAGCTGATACAATCAACGATTAAAGCCGTTGCGCAGTGCGCAGCGGCTTTTTTTATTATCCGTCCGCAATCACTCGCGCTCTGCGGCACATAGTGAGCCTCGCAGCTAAGGTCATGGGATTAAGAGGTTACCCGAACTCGCATATAAATTCAATCAACATATTTAGCAGACACCAATATAAGCTTATCTATGACTTCAACTCCGTAAGGCTTCCTCTTGATTCTTACCCTCGTACTCGCGTAGCCTGTCAGTGCTTGCCGGGGAAAATCTTCGACAAGAAACGGCGGAAAGTAGACGCGTACGACACCGACTTGACATGGGCGGACATAGGATCGGAGAATGCCTGAAGCGCAGTAGGCTCGCCGAACTGGTCAGGATAAAGAATCATCAGGCTGTTATTCGCAAAATAATGGCTGATTTGCGAAGGCAATCTGTCGAAAGCCGTAGTATACGAGATAGAGCCGCGGCGCGCGCTTACTATAATGAGCAAATGGTCGTAATTGACATCGGCGGAAAGCAGCAGCAAATCGTCCCAACTGTCCATATCCACGACATCCATCTTGTCGCTGCCCGAATATCCGGAAAGCACCCTGCGCAAGCAGGCAGCCGTCTGCCCTACGGCATGGTAATACACATGGCACCCGAGAGTGCTGCCCAACTTTATTATATGCCTCACCCATTTCGAAAAGCCCGCCTCATATTCCGCCTTCGGCGGCACGGCCACCACGATGCGGCGTATGGTATTGAACGGCATCAGCATCTTCACTATTATTATCTCACGGTGCACCTCATTAAGCAAGGTCTCCGACAGTCCGCCGAGAAAAGAGTCCATCAGGTTCGACTTCCGGTGCAGGCCTATTATCACATCCGTAGCTTCCTGCTCCTTTTGCGTATGGATAATGCCCGATGCCACGTTAAGCCCATAACGGCTTATAGGCCTTACAACAGCACCGGCCGAATTTGCCAGACGCACGGCATTGTCAAGGATACGCTTTCCAGCACGCGCCTTTGCCGGCGATGCGACGCTGTCGTTAATCACATTGAGCGCTATTATATTGTCCGCCGCTTTCGAATCCCTTATCAATAACGACAGATTCACCAGATGCTCGACCGTTTCAGGATTGGACACCGAAATCAGTATCTTCTCATCCTCTTCTTTTTCATCGTCCTGAACGGCATTTTCATCAAGGGCGAGACGCCGGGAGGCGCGCTCCGTAACGAAAGAACTCACGATGCATGTCACAAGAATCAAGGCAATGGCCCCGTTCAGCACCTCGTCGCCAAGCAAACGGCTTCCGTCAGGCAAAATTATGCCATATCCTACAAGCACCACAGCAAGCGTAGCGGCCGCCCTTGAGGTGCTCAGGCCGAAAAGCATGCTGCGCTCCACAGAGGCCATCCTGCACACCTTTTGCGTAACCCATGCCGCCACCCATTTCGCCGCCAACGACGCGAGAATCATCACTGCCGCGACCTCAAGCGCCGTAAGGCTGCCGAAAAACACCTTGACATCAATCAGCATCCCCACTCCAATCAGGAAATAAGGAACAAACAAAGCGTTGCCTACAAATTCGAGGTTATGCATCAGCGGAGAGACGTGGGGTATCAGGCGGTTAAGCACCAACCCGGCAAGAAACGCGCCCAATATCCCCTCCATACCGACAAACTTCATCAGCCCGGCGGAAAGGAACACCAGCGCAAGGACAAAGATGAACTGCACCACCCCGTTGCTGTACTTGCGGAAAAACCACCTGCCGATACGGGGGAAGAAATATATTATCAACGCGGCAAGCACGGCCACCCTGCCTACAAGCAACAACAGGGAAAGCGGATTCTGCCCGCCGTCCTTGAATTGCCCGCCGACTATGGCAAGCACAAAAAGAGTGAGACTGTCCGTAATGGCCGTGGCACCGACGGCGATGCTCACACTGCGGTGGCGCATCACGCCATAGCGTGTGACTATAGGATACGACACCAACGTATGCGAGGCATACATCGCCGCCATAAGCAAAGAAGGAGCTACAGCGTAACCCAAAATCCATATATTGGCAAAATAGCCGAGAAGCATAGGAATGACAAAGCCCAACAAGCCGAATACCACCGCCTTGACGCGTATCGACTTGAAGTTTTCCATATTCATCTCCAAGCCTGCAAGAAACATTATGTAATACAAGCCAACATTGCCGAAAAGCTCGAAACTGCTGTCACGGTCAAGTATGTCGAACCCGTGCTCTCCGATAAGGATTCCCGCAAGAATCATACCTATTATATGCGGGACGTTCAACTTGCCGAAAACTATGGGCGCAAAAAGTATGATGCACAGAACGATGAAAAAAATCCACGTGGGATCAGTCACCGGCAGCTCTATATGTGGTAGGAAATCTGTCATCATACCTTAAATTAAGGGTACAAAAATATAAAGAATATTCGTAATTTTGCAAATAAAAAGATGAAATTGATTCCACGCTTACATACATTCCTTCTCTGTTTTTTAATTGCCGCGGCTTTCTCTTGCGCCCATAAGGACACTGCCTCCGGCGACAACACAGCCGCCACAACCGACGCGGCCCTGAACGAAATCACCGGCCACATAGAGGCAGGGGAATGGGAAACGGCGAGGGTGAAAGCAGAAAACACCTATGCATCGGCCCGCGACGGAATGACTCCGCTGCAAGCCGCAAAACTGGCGGTCATATACATATCGCTGACATCGGAGCCGGGGATAAATTTCGAGCAATTCTACGGATATGCCCTGCGCATTGTCGACCTGCACGATTTCGCATTGGCCAACGGCAAATCCACCGTTTCCAACTATTTCAAAATCATAGGCGGGGAGACAATGGTACAGGAAGCATACGACAATTGCAGGTATATCATCTCCGTGAAACAGGAAATCGGGGCGGACAGCACAATCACCTTCAACTGACCGCGCCAAACCGGGCAACCGCTTCCGCCAACTATTTTTCACGGCCATAAAAGCCTATAAATTTAAGATTATTTATTACCTTTGCCAGCAAAACAGGAACCCAATGGACGCATGAAAGCGTAAGCCATTGCATAACATTATGTTGCATTTTATGCATTCTGAGATAGAGTGATTTTAAAAGGCAATTTTATTTCAAAAAACAGCAAATGGAACACCGGGGTTGCTAATAATTCCGGTGACCCCAAGAATTGCAACGAAGAAAAACAGGAAAAATGAAAATATTGAACAGGCTCTGCGCATGCGCAGCAATTTTACTGGCGGCATCATCCTGCGACACATCCAAAAATGTGGCGTATCTGCAAGATATCGACACAAATGTCGTAGATGCTGTCGATTCCGAGCATGGCATCACAATACAGCCGAAGGACATGCTCTCCATAGTGGTCACAAGCAAGAATCCAGAACTGTCGGCCATGTTCAACCTGCCGACCGTCAGCTACCAAAGCGGCTCGGAGATAACGGCAGGAGAAAGCACCGCCCAGCAGCTTATGGGATATGTTGTCGACGAAGAGGGATTCATCGACTTTCCGGTGATAGGCAAAATAAAAGTGTCGGGAATGAACCGCTGGGAGCTCCAAGACAAAATCAAGAACGAAATCAGCGACCGCAACCTGCTGAAAGACATGGTTGTCACTGTCGAGTTCATGAACTTCAAGATTTCAATCCTCGGCGAAGTGAAGACTCCGGGTTCATATAGCATCGAAGGCGACAAAGTCACCATACTCGAAGCCATAAGTATGGCCGGAGACCTTACAATCTACGGACAGCGCGACAATGTGTATGTGATACGCGAGGACGGCGACGAACGTACTACCTACAAAATCGACCTGCGCTCCACTTCCCTGTTCGACTCGCCGGCATATTACCTGAAACAAAACGACATAGTATACGTTCAGCCTAACAAAGTGCGGGCCGGGCAATCTACAATCAACGAAAACAATATGAAATCCGTTACGCTATGGATGTCGATAGCCTCGCTGCTTTCATCGATAGGCGTACTTATCACAACCATCATCAACAACAATAACAACTAAACCGGCAAAAAGACATGGAAGGGAACAACAATAACAACACCATCGAACAACAAGAATCTCAAAACAATATCCAAATAAGCGACATAATAAGCTGGACTTTCAGCCATAAGCTTTTCATAGGCCTTTCGGTATTCATCTGCGTGGTCTTAGGCGTGTTCTACGCGCTGCGGAGCCAGCCGGTATACCAGAGGGAATCGAGCGTGATGATACGCACGAGCCAGCAGGGAATGGCCAACATGGGCGAACTCGCCGCATTCTCCGACCTCGGCATTTTCAACACCGGAATCGACGTGTTCAACGAGATAGAGGCTTTCCGCTCGCCCATACTGATGGACAGGGTTGTGGAGCGCCTCGGGCTATGTGACAATTATTCGTCGAAGAACTGGATAGGACGCGTCATAGACTGGTACGACGAAACACCGCTGAAAGTCGATTTCCACGACATCATAGCCGAGTACGACGAAGATCCTGTGGAATACTTCTCATTCAAAGTGAAGACAGACGACGGAGGAAAGACATTCACGCTCTATGACTTCAGAATCAACATAGAGGAATTGGACGACGAAATCACCGTCAAGGCATACGCCACGGCCAACACGCCCGTGGCGAAAATGGTGGTGTCGCCCACAGAATTCTTCGAGAAGAACTACGATTCGCCTGTCACCGTGTCGCACACCACAGTGAAAAACGCGACTAAGGACTGCCTCGACCGCCTCAGCGCGGAACTTGCCGACAAGAAAGCCACCGTAATCAACTTCAGCTTTACCGACACCTCGGCCAAGCGCGCGGAAGACGTGCTCAACACCCTTCTCGATGTCTACAATGAGGACTGGGTGGAATATATGAGCCAGTCGGCCGCCAACACTTCCAAATTCATCAACGAGCGTCTCGTGGTGATAGAAAAAGAATTAGGCATGGCCGATGCCGACGTGGAGCGGTTCAAAAGCGACAACAAGCTGCTCGACGTAGAGCTTGAAACGACACAGATGACGGAAGAGTCGAGCAAATATGCCGAAGCGTCGTTCAAAGTCAACAACCAGCTCGCGATAGCAAAATTCATCCGCGAATATCTCACCGACCAATCGAAAGCCTTCGAGCTGCTTCCCGCAAATTCGGGCATAGAGAACCCTTACGTGGAAGAACAGATAGCCGAATACAACAAGTTGCTGCTCGAACGCCAGCGGTTTGCCGACAACAGCAGCGACCACAACCCGGTAGTGTCGGACTACAACAACCAGATTGCGATGATGCGCACCACGATACAGCAGTCAATCGACAACCTCATAAGCACGTTGCAGATACAGGTTGACCGTCTGACCGCTCAAGAAAACAAAATTGCCGGACAAATCACATCGAATCCGGGCAAGGTGCGCGAGCTCACATCTTTCGAAAGACAACAGAAAACGAAAGAGGAACTCTACCTGTACCTGCTGCAGAAACGCGAGGAAAACGAGCTGTCGGCCAACATCGTGGTCAACAACACGCGTTTGCTGAAACCGGCAATGGGCTCAAGCCTGCCAATATCGCCGAAAAAGAAACTGATAGTGCTCGCTGCATTCATATTCGGTTTAGCCATACCCTACGGATATATGTTCCTCATCAACATGACGAACACCACGATACGGGGACGCAAGGACGTAGAGTCGCTCAGCACGCCGATTCTCGGCGAAGTGCCGCAATACGGCAAGCCGCAACGCTTCGGATTCCTGCAAAAGATGCTCCCGTCGGGCAAAGAAAAAGAAGAAAGTGCTCCAAACATTGTAGTGAAGCAGCACAGCCGCGACATGATAAACGAGGCATACCGCGTGATACGCACCAACATCGACTTTATGCTTAGCGGAAGCAAGGAGTCCCAGTCCATAATGTTCACTTCCTACAACCCGGGAAGCGGAAAGACTTTCTCTACCGTCAACATCGCCACGAGCATGGCGCTGAAAGGCAAGAAAGTGATACTCGTGGACCTCGACATCCGTAAAGCCACGCTCAGCAAGCTGGTTGAAAGCACGAAGAATGGAGTGACATCGTATCTCAACGGACAATCCGAAATCGACTCCATAATCGTAAAGAACTGCTCAGGAATCGACGGACTCGACATCATACCGGTAGGCGTAATCCCGCCCAACCCTTCAGAGTTGCTGCTCAGCGAACGCCTCGGTGTGCTAATCAAAGAGTTGAAGAAACGCTACGACTACGTAATGATTGACTGCGCTCCATTCGGAATAATTGCCGACACGGCCATCATCGCCAAATCGGTCGACCGCACAATCTTCGTGATGCGAGTAGGACGCTTCGACAGGCGCGCATTGCCGGAAATCGACGAAATATACAAGCAATTGCCTAATATGTCGATACTTATCAACGGCAGTATGCACAACGCCGGATACGGCTCCAGCCGGTATGGCTACGGTTACGGCTATGGCTACGGAGTGAGGGAATAAGACCGGCTCCGTGCCACCGCCTTCAGCATTACTGCGGTTAAAACAGGTTGCCTATGCTGCTCTTTAATAAAACGAACATTCAGAAAAGCGGGCTTTTAGAGGGTTTCACCGACCACCACTCCCACCTGCTTCCGGGAGTGGACGACGGATTCCGTACTATGGAGGAGAGCCTCGCCGCCCTATCGTATATGGAATCAGCAGGCGTGGCCGAAATATGGCTCACCCCGCACATTATGGAGGACATTCCTAACACCACCGCCGGGCTGCGCGCACGCTATGAAGAACTTAAGGCCGCCTACAAAGGCGGAATACGCCTGCGCCTTGCCGCCGAGAATATGCTCGACACACTCTTCGAACAGCGGCTGGAAGCCGGCGACATGCTCACGATGGACGGCGACGTGCTGCTCGTAGAGACCAGCTACTTCAACCCGCCCTTAGAGTTCCACGAGATACTCACCCGCGTGGCCGCAAAAGGCTACCACCCGCTGCTCGCCCATCCCGAACGCTACAAATACATGGAGATGGACGATTATGAGAAGCTGAAACGTCAAGGAATAATGTTCCAGCTCAATCTCGGTGCAATAGCCGGAGGCTACAGCAAAGACACGCAGCACAAAGCCGCCGAGCTGCTCAAGCGCGGCTATTACGACTTCGTAGGAAGCGACTGCCACAACCTGCGCAGCTACCAATCGGCCAACGAAGCGGGCATCCCTTCATCCATACTGAAAGCCATCCGCCAGATTCCGAACAAATTGTGACCGTCTGGCGTTTTTATTTTGTCAAATAATTTATAAAACACATTTACATATTATTATGAAAGCTTGTTTCATGGGATTAGGCTATATCGGTTTGCCCACGGCAATCATAGCCGCAAAGCACGGGATTGAAGTCACAGGAGTCGACATCAACCCGAAAGTAGTTGAAATGACCAATCAAGGACACCTTCACATCATAGAGCCCGGAATGGAAGAAATGCTGCAGGAAGTGGTGAAATCCGGCGCATTAAAAGCATCAACGGCACCAGTGACCAGCGACGCATTCTTCATCGTCGTTCCGACTCCGTTCAAAGGCAATCACGAGCCGGACATATCTTATGTGGAAGCGGCAACCCGCACCATAATACCATTCCTCAAAGAAGGCGACCTTTATGTGATTGAATCGACATCACCGGTAGGCACCACCGACAAGATGGCCGCACTCATCTTCGAATTACGCCCAGAGCTGAAAGGAAAAATCCACATCGCATACTGCCCCGAACGCGTACTGCCGGGAAACGTCATCTACGAGCTCGTACACAACGACCGCGTCATAGGCGGCATGGACGAGGAATCGACAGACAAGGCCATAGAATTCTACAGCCAGTTCGTGCAAGGCACGCTCCACCGCACTAACTGCAAGACAGCCGAAATGTGCAAACTTACGGAAAACTCCTCACGCGACGTGCAGATTGCATTCGCCAACGAGTTGTCGTTAATCTGCGACAAGGCGGGAATCAACGTGTGGGAACTGATAAACCTCGCCAACAAGCACCCGCGCGTCAACATCCTCCAACCGGGATGCGGCGTAGGCGGGCACTGCATAGCCGTCGACCCGTACTTCATCACTGCCGACTTCCCCATAGAATCGCAACTGATAGCTAAGGCGCGAGAAGTCAACAACTACAAATCGTTCTGGTGCGCGGAAAAAGTGGAGAACGCGATGCTACGCTTCGAGCTCGACAACCACCGCAAGCCATGTGTGGCAATGATGGGACTCGCCTTCAAGCCGAATATCGACGACCTGCGCGAATCTCCGGCCAAGTATATCACCACGAAAGTGATGCAAAGCTGCAACAACGCCGACATCCTCGTAGTAGAGCCCAACGTCAAGGAGCACAAGGTGTTCAAGCTCACCGACTACAAAGAAGCCTACGAGAAAGCCGACATCGTGGTGTTCCTTACCGCCCACGACCAGTTCAAGACACTGCCGTGGCGCGACGACAAGATAATCCTCGACTTCTGCGGAATACACAAAAAATAGTTGAGTGTTGAAAGTTGAGCGTTGAGTGATTTTTATCTCGACACTCATTCCATCGCTCATCTCATAAGCGCTACAGCAATGTTCCTATTCGAGAAATTGAATGCATACCAACAAGCGAGGCTTTTGGTCATTCCTGTATATAAATTGATAGAACAATTTCCAGACAAAGAGAAATTCGGCTTGGCATCACAATTGCGAAGAGCCGTGACATCTGTACCGTCAAATATAGCAGAAGGCGTAAGCAGAAACGCTGCAAAAGACCAAGCCCACTTCATAGAAATAGCATACGGCTCATTAATGGAAACATTTTGTCAATTGAAGATAGCCGCTGATTTAGGATACATTAAAGCTGAAGAATTAAAAAACATAAAAGAAAACACTGAGAAAGTTGCACGGCTCCTGTCAGGATTAAGAGCCTCTATGCTGCAAAAAACAGATCAAACAAACTAATTAGATGCAAAACAAATCTCTCAACCCTCAACCCTCAACTCTCAACCACACGCCCAAGCGTGTCATGCTTGTTTTCGGGACCCGCCCCGAGGCCATCAAGATGGCTCCGCTCGTAAAGGAATTCCAAAAGCATCCCGGAGAGTTCCGCACCACGGTATGCGTCACCGGCCAGCACCGGCAGATGCTCGACCAAGTGCTTGAGATATTCGACATCCGTCCCGACTACGACCTCGACATAATGCGCCAGGGGCAGGATCTCTACGACGTGACCGCGCGCGTGCTGCTCGGCATGCGCGACGTGCTCCGTGAGTCGCGGCCCGACGTAGTGCTCGTCCACGGCGACACCACCACCAGCACAGCCGCCGCCCTCGCCGCTTTCTACCAGCAGATTCCGGTAGGACACGTAGAGGCAGGGCTGCGCACCCACAACATCTACAGCCCGTGGCCAGAGGAGATGAACCGCCAAATCACCGGGCGCATAGCCACCTACGACTTCGCCCCCACCCCGCTCAGCCGCGAAAACCTGCTGCGCGAGAACGTCGACGAAGCGAAAATCACCGTCACCGGCAACACCGTCATCGACGCCCTCTACTGGGTGGTCGACAAGATAAAATCCGACCCGAGCCTCGACAGCAAGCTCGAAGCGTCGCTCTCCGGCGCAGGCTACGACGTGGCGCGCCTCGACGGCGGGCGGCGGCTCGTCCTCATCACCGGGCACCGCCGCGAGAACTTCGGCGACGGCTTCATCTCCATGTGCCGCGCCATCAAGCATCTCACGGAGAAATACCCCGGAGTGGATTTCGTCTACCCGATGCACCTCAACCCCAACGTGCGCCGTCCCATCCACGAAGTGTTCGGCGACGACCTCGGCAACCTCGGCAATATGTTCTTCATCGAGCCGCTGGAATACCTGTCGTTCGTCTACCTGATGGAGAAATCCTCGATAGTGCTAACCGACAGCGGAGGCATTCAGGAAGAAGCCCCCGGACTGGGCAAGCCGGTACTCGTGATGCGCGACACCACCGAACGCCCCGAAGCTCTGTCAGCAGGCACTGTGAAACTCGTGGGCACCGACTTCGACAAAATAATCAGCGAAGTGTCCGAATTGATCGACGACCCCGCCGCCTACGACCGCATGTCGCGTGCCGTCAACCCCTACGGCGACGGCCTCGCCTGCTCCCGCATCGTCGCCGCCCTCCAACCCTGATGCGCCGCGACCAGCACCGCCAACCTCAAAAAACACTTTGAATGAAACTGAAATACTACATCTCCCTGTTCTTATACTACGCCATTCTGCAACACCTGCCAAACACCACTTTCCCTATGATAGGGCATCTGTGCAGGAAGTTGCGGTATTTGGCATGCCGCAACATTTTCAAGAAATGCGGCAAAAACATCGACATTTGCCGTAAGGTGCATTTCGGGCGCGGCACCGACATCGAAATTGCCAACAATTCAAGTCTCGGTCCTGATATGAAAATTCACAATACCAGTCTAAAGATAGGTAATTACGTGATTACTGCCCCCGGCATTCTCATTCAGGGGGGAGGACACAAGCACGATAGTCCATTGATACCTATAGGAATGCAAGGCAATCTACCAAAAAGCGAATTAGAGATTAAAGACGATGTTTGGATTGGCACAAGAGCCATCATCCTCGGCAACGTCCGAACAATAGGCACAGGAGCGATAATCGGAGCCGGCTCCGTGGTGACCAAGCCCGTTCCCGACTACGCCATCGTCGCCGGCAATCCCGCCCGCATAATCCGCTACCGCACAAAAGAAGAAACAAATTCACAAAATTAGACAGTCAACCCCACCGATGACCGACACCGCCGCCAACAACCGCCGCATAGCCAAAAACACCGTATTCCTGTACTTCAGGATGCTGATAACTATGCTGGTAGCCCTCTACACGTCACGGGTCATCCTCGACTCGCTCGGTATCGTGGATTTCGGCATCTACAACGTGGTGGGCGGAATGGTCACAATGTTCGCATTCTTCTCGTCATCGCTGTCGAACGCCACCCAGCGTTTCCTGAATTTCAAACTCGGAGAAAACGATGCGGAAGGGACAAACCACGTGTTCAATCTCAGTCTGCTGATTTATTTCATAATCTCCTTCGTGGTGCTAATCGCAGCCGAGATTATCGGGCTATGGCTGCTCTACAACAAACTTGTCATCCCTCCGGAACGCATGGACGCGGCATTCTGGGTGATGCAGGCCACCATCATATCCCTGTTCATCACCCTCAACGGCATTGTTTTCAATTCAATGCTGATTGCGAAAGAGAATATGAAGATATATGCCTACATCGGCATAATCGAAGCCTGTGCAAAGCTCGCCATAGCGTTCGCCATCGCCTACACACCTTTCGACAAGCTTAAAATGTATTCCGTGCTGCTGCTTGCCGTCACATTCTGCATCCAATCGTTCTATGCCATCGTATGCTACCGCAAATATGCTGAATGCAAATTCAAGCCACATTGGGACAGGACGCTCTTTACAGAAATGTTCAAATTCGCCGGATGGAACGGATTCAGCACCCTTATATGGGCAATCAACGACCAAGGCTCCAGCATATTGCTCAACATATTTTTCGGCCCGGCAGTAAATGCCGCCAAAGGCGTAGCCAATCAGGTAAACGGAGCGGTAAGCCAGTTTACCAACAACTTCTTCACGGCAGTACGGCCGCAGATTGTAAAATCGTACGCAAGCGGAGAGATCACGTACTTCAGGCAGCTCATATTCAACAGCACCCGGTTCTCCATATACCTCATGCTCCTCTTGTGTCTGCCTATAATCTACAAAAGTGAATATATACTCGGTCTATGGCTGGTCGATGTTCCAGAATACGCCCCAGGATTCGTCAACCTCATATTGTGCTACAGCCTCGTCTTCACTCTCACATGCCCATGGTGGGCAGCCATACAGGCTATCGGGAAATTGAAAAAATACATCTTGGTCGGCGACACCATCTATCTGATGGCATTCCCGGCAAGCCTTATATGCCTTTACCATGGAGCAGCACCGACCGTCGTGTTTAAATCGCTGATAATCGCACGGCTAATTTATTCAGTAGCAGTGATACGCATAACCGCGTCGTACATACCTTTCAGCTACAAAGAATTTTTCAAGACAACCGTGTTCCCCATAATTAAGGTCACACTCGCTTCTTTCTTCTGCATTTATTTTGTAAACCGGTTATTTCAAGATACATTTGCCGAGCTTATTGCGTTTGTCGCAGCATCCATAATCTGCACATCCGCAATAATCTTCCTGCTCGGACTAAAGCAAAACGAAAGGAGACAGACAATAAACAAAATAAAACGACTACTACACAGCAAATAGAAACGATATGATTCCAAAAATAATCCATTATTGTTGGTTCGGACGCAACCCATTGCCGCCGTTGGCAAAAAAATGCATTGCCTCGTGGAAAAAGCATCTCCCGGAATATGAAATAAAAGAATGGAACGAAGACAATTTCGATGTAAATATCATTCCATATACAAAAGAGGCATACAGCGCAAAAAAATATGCATTTGTAAGCGATTACGCCCGTTTTTGGATTCTGTACCAATATGGAGGATTATATTTCGACACAGACGTTGAAATTATCAGGCCAATGGATAAAATAATTGAACGAGGTGCTTTCATGGGATTAGAAAGGGATTACATGCCTGGAGCGACAGCGCAATGCGCTGTCGCTCC
>ENA-ORSJ01000868-ORSJ01000868.1-human-gut-metagenome-genome-assembly--contig:-NODE-868-length-29032-cov-3.565310_pt1 | contig 29032 bp, 26 predicted proteins | sample MGYA00242191_ERZ509158 | MGnify/ENA primary metagenome ERZ509158 (study PRJEB26280, sample SAMEA2338623) | human gut metagenome | biome: human gut; feature: human-associated habitat; material: faeces...
TTCAATATACTCTTGAATCTGCACAGTTTCGGAAACAACCTCTTCTAACAGTGTCGATAACTCTTCCCGATTTTTTGCTATCTTAATATCATTTTTTCCAGCACCTTTAATACTTTTAATCGGCTTAATAATGCACGGAAAAATATCCCAATCTACTTTTCCTTTCTTTGTATCTATAATCTCGCCTCTTGGAATTGCAAAACCGCTCTCCTTAGCCAACAAGGATTGATCATTCTTATTAAAGAAGAAATCCGGCTTAACTCCAATGGATGAACAGAAGAAGAACTCTTTCAGGTTATCAGCGTTGCTCATTACTACTTCAGATGCACCATCTGCGCAGCAAACAATAGCTTTCTTTTCATTTTTATCCGCAATTCTGTACAAGGCTTCCAGTATTTCATCGTAAGTTTTTAAATATCGAATAGTGCTTTTCTTCAAATATTTACTTTTTGAAACAAAATCTTTTTTTCCTCCATGCTCATCCACAATAAAAAGTGCAATATCTTCAGAAGAAATTCCTTCTGATCCTATCGACCTAATAACGCCCAATGTATTGTGGTGAATGCCACCAATAATGACAACTTTCATTTCCTTTATGCCACCTCCGTATTTCTTTATGAATCCATTTATTTATGTAGCGGCTGTAATTCTAACCAACGAATCGCTATTTAGGCACACAAATGCACAATAACTATTAATGGAATTTTTTGCGATATAGCACAATTTAATATTGAAATACACTCCAAATCAGGTACCTTTTTTCCTATAAAAGCCATATTTTCACATTAGTATGATTTGCGACACATTCCCCTTCTGTCGTTCATTGTGTTTTTTCAATATTTCATATTTACTATAAAGTCCGCTTATTCGCTGAAGATTCCTTTCCATTTGACAGATCCCGAAGTCTAATCCCCTCATATTTCACGCTTGCATAAGCAAACAACGCTTCAAGATCTTTGTAGAGTTTTTCAATGCTTCGCTCATCTTTAAAAGTAGGGCTTCCACCTGGCATAAGCTCGGAGGAATGAATCATAAACATTGCATAATCCCTGTCTGACACATAAGTCTGATCTAACACATACTTCATTTCTTCCAGATTATCACCATTTGGTCTAATCCAAAGTTCCGTCCCCTTCATAGCATGCCAAATGCTTCTAGCTAAGTTCTTTGCACTGGATGTCTTAAGAAAGAGCTTGTGTGAACGAAGAATGGTAACCGGAACCTCCAAAACGCTAGAACCGTTGGATGTATCAATCGAATATGGTTTATCCTTCGCTGACGAATAGTCACTTCCACAACTTCCTTCGGTTTGGCCCAATGAAGTTTTCCAATCCACATGCGGTGTGACCGAGCAATCCACCACATACCCATATTTTGATAAGAGCTCAAAGTATTTCTCGTTCGTTGCCCATCTTCCAGCTCGATGTGAAACAGGCTTGATTCCTGTTCTTTCAAAAATCAAATTTGTGAGAAATTTAATTTTTGCCTCCATTACATCATCTGGATACTCAATCAAATATGGTGCTCCTTCTTGCGCAACCTCGAGCTGATACATAGGAGGATTATTCCATGCATGAAGATGCATTCCGATTTCAGCTTTTCCTTCCAGAGCGTACTTTTTTACAAACTCAACATACCTGTCGTCCTGTATCATCTCATAGTTAGTCAGCCACACCGGGAAAAAGTTGTACTTATTGCACAGCCTTTGAAATCTATCAAGAAAAAGCGTATTATTAGTAGTAATTGCATCCCCTTGTTTCCAACTCCAGAGGTCGTCTCCTTCAGTATCAATTGTAATAATCAGCTTTTTCACACTATTTCCTCCCTGTTATCCAATAAGTTTGATATACTTTTCTACATCTGCCTGATTACCATATTCGTGTGCATTCAAATAGTTTTTAATGGTTTTGTACAACATCTGATTGTTGAACATTTCTTCAATTCCGTGTGCGATATCTTCTGCATCCATATTAACGATCAATCCTTCTTTTTCAGGAATGATCTGATCAACAACAGTGTCATAATTAGTCGAAACGATCGGAATGCCCAATATCTTCGCTTCATCCAAAACTACAGATTTTCCTTCGTACTTAGAAGACTGAACAACGACATCACTTTTTGCTATATAAGCATACGGGTTTTCCTTAGGCCCAAGCAGCTTTACCCAATCTTTTAATTCGAGGTCTTCAATTTGTGCATTTAATTTATCAAACAGTTCACCATTACCAAGGATGAACCACTGAAATTGGCAACCATCCTGCTTCATGATTTTCGCAGCATCTATTGCCATGTCAAATCCCTTCAACGGAATCAATCTGCCAACTGAAACAAGCAATTTTTTTCCTTCATCAATACGTTCCGGGATTTCCTCTTTGCTTCGTTTTCTCAAAACCTCAGAGGATGTGATGTTTGGAAGCCACAAAATTTTGTTTTGAAATTCAGGAAATACCGTTTTCAGAACCTCCGCGCACTTATCCGATACTGTAACAATAGAGTCCATATTTTGGTAATACTTTTCGTCAGCTCTTCGATCACATTTAGCGCCCACATAGTCCGTATGTACCCAACATAATTTTTTATCTGCACTCACCAGGTCATTGACAAAATAAGTACATTCACCCACTACGCATCCCACTGCCACATCATAATGCTTTGACAAACGAGTAATTTTTCTTCTATAGAAATTTTTCCATCTGAACTCACGCATTAAATATGGATTACTTGTAAGTGTCTTTGAAATTGCAGTTCCAATTACTTTTGTAATAGTGTTTTTATTGAAATCCTTTACTGGACGGTACAGATTTTTAAGTGCGTCCGGTGCCTCAATAATGTTCACATAGTGTGGTACCTGAGGTAAGAACATTCCTTCCTTACGAAACAATAAAAGATCTATTTCATACTGGTCTTCCGGCATTTCATTCAGCAAGTTCACCAGGCTTTTCTCTGCCCCACCATTTACTAATGAAATATTGACAAATAATATTTTCTTTTTCATATGTTTATTCTTTCATCTGCTGTGCGATATCGGCATCCACAATTTCCTCGCCAGTCTTATGCTTCAGCTGTTCTTTGGATGCTTCGCTCAGACCGTTGTTGATCACACAGTTCATATCGCAGGTGCTGCACTTATCCAGTTCTTCCTTAGTGACCTTACCATCACGGTAGTCACGGCAAATCTTCAACTCATACATGCTGTACGGATGCTTGGTGAACAGAGCCTTGAACTTATGAAGCAGAACCCAAGTAGCAGGCTTCCAAATATACTTATGCATCGCCGGAGACACACTACCAATCATCCAGCAGTCACGGTCGCAGCAGCGAACCTTTGCACGAACCTTCTCGGCTTCCGGGCTGTTCCACAGCTCATCCCAGGTCTGATTGTTCAGGTTGCCCATGACTTCCTTATCCTTGGTACCATTGCAAGGCATAACATCGCCATACGGATCGATGAAGAAGGTATCGAAGCTCATGTCACAAGGCAGCAGGCGCTTCTGGCCGTAGATGTAGTTGATCAGACCGTGGTTAAAATATGCACGGAACCACTTCTTCGGACTGTTGCTACGGAGCAGCTCGTTGACCAAATTCTCGAAGTTCTTTGCGACCATAGGACGGTCATGGATGATGTTCTTTGCCTCAACGAAGTAGAAGCTGTTGTGTAGAGATGCTGTTGCGAACTCCATGCCCATCTCGTTGGAGATCTTGTACAGCGGAACCAGATCAGGAGCGTTCTTGTCCTGAACAGTCATGCCGAAGCCGACATCCTTCATGCCCATCTCACGCAGTTTCTTCAGCGTGCCGTAACCACGCTGGTAGCCGTTCTGCAGGCCACGAATCTCATTGTTGGTCTGCTCCAGACCCTCGATAGAGATACGAATACCGATCTGCGGGAACTCTTTGCACAGGTCAACGATACGGTCTGTGAAGAAACCGTTGGTAGAAATAACGATACGGTCAGACTTCTTGTACAATTCGCGCACGATATCCTTCAGGTCGGTACGGATGAACGGCTCACCGCCAGTAATGTTCGTGAAGTACATCTTCGGCAGCTTCTTGATGGTTTCGATGCTGATTTCCTCTTCCGGCTTGGAAGGTGCTTTATAACGGTTGCACATAGAGCAACGAGCATTGCAACGATACGTAACGATGACCGTACCATTTAACTTCTTTTCTTCAGACATGATTAACTCTCCTATAACCACATAAGGTTTTCTAGCAATAAAATCTGCTTTTTTCTTTATTCTCTATAGTTATCTTCAAAGCAAAAATGATCAGTGTTAACTCCACTGTATTCCATTCTTTTCTTTAATAAATCTTTGGTATTTCCTATCACTCTTGCCGGATTTCCTCCAACAATTGCGTAGGGTGGAACATCTTTTGTCACAACACTTCCAGCAGCAACCAATGCATTTTTTCCAATTGTAACATTGTAAAGAATGATTGCTCTTGCGCCAATTACAACATTGTCTTCTATGGTTATTGGCCCCGTGTAGTACTTTATATATGGACCTATATAATTAGGATCATCGTCAAACATGAGTCTAACCATATCATGTTCATAGAATCGTACATCTGCTGCGATAGTAACATTGCTTCCAATACTAATTAGTTCAGGCTGAGTTGGTATCCAGCACGGATGCCAGTACCCCCCCCCATAACTTTTAAACAAATTGGCCTTTTTTATGACATCCGCCTTTTTTGTATGTTTCCCCAGCAATGTGAGAATCCAAAGATTCATTAATATCTTCAGCTTCTTAAGTTTCATTTTCTTACCCTATCAAACACTTTCATCAAAGTGTTATAATGAGTCTGCGGTGCAAACCGATCTTCTAGTCTATCCCGGCTTGCAGCTCCCATTTTCTTTACCACAGCATCGTCGTCCAGCAAGGCAACTTTTTCGCATAGTTCCTGAGCATCGGCAGGCTTAAACAGATAACCATTAACTCCATCCAAAACAAGCTCTGGTAGGCTTCCGATATTGCTTACAATAACCGGCTTTGAATACTGAAAAGACTCCAATGCAGTATTTGGAAGGTTATCATACCAAATAGACGGGATCAGTGTAAATCGTGCGCCCTTGATGATCTCTTCCAATTCCTCCCCGGCTTTGAATCCCAAGAACTCAACATTCTTCATGTTCTTCTCTTTGATATATGCCTTTAACCTTTTTGCCTCGTCTGTTGTATCATCGCCCATTATTTTCACATAGCGATCCGGCATCATCTCATATGCTTTGACGACAGTATCAACACCTTTTTCCTCTGTCACACGTCCAAAATACAAACCATATGTTCCAACCTGTGGTTTGCCGACTTCTGATTTGCTTGCAGTAAATGTCGGAATACAGGTGATTTTATTTTCATCGAAACCATTCTCAATCAGCTTCTTCTTTAAAAACTCAGACGGCGTAATAAATGCATCCACACCTTTATATACATTCATCGCCTTATGTACTTTCATAGAAAAAACTCGAACGACCGATGCAAACAGCGACCCCTTTACACATCTTTTCTTTATGCAGGTCCTATATCCCTTCGTAAGGCACTCTTCGCATGGTTTCTTGTTGTACATGAAATCAAATCTCGGGCACAGTAAAAAATAGTCTGACAGTCGCAGCACTACCGGAACACCCATCTTCTTTGCACCACAAATCACGCTCGGTGAAAGCTTGTTTACAAAGTGGATGATATATACTAAATCCGGCTTTACATCTTTGATTTCTTTCTTAATAGCTTTCTCAACCTCAGTGGAATAGATACTGCGAGTCAGCATTTGCCATATGACCTTTGGGGTCTTTTTACATTCTTCAAAATAAGTTGCGTCACGGCTTCCAATCGGCTCTACAAAATATTTGGAATACTCTGTTTCAACATTTTTGTGAGAATGGATGGAAAACGGAATCACTTCATGACCATTATCTTCCAACATTTTCTTAATGTTGAACATATATTTTTCCGGTCCACCCGAAATAAAATATCTATAATTAACCAGTAAAATTCTCATTATCTTTAATCCCTCTGGAAAATATCTCTTGTATAAACTTTTTCCTTCACATCATCCAAGCACTTGTCATAGCGGTTTGCGATGATTGCCTGGCTCTGTTTTTTGAACTCCTCTAAATCATTAACAACACGGCTGCCAAAGAACGTATCCCCATTTTTCAGCGTAGGCTCGTAAATGATAACTGTTGCTCCCTTGGCCTTAATACGCTTCATGACACCCTGAATAGAACTCTGGCGGAAGTTGTCGCTGTTACTCTTCATGGTCAGACGATATACGCCAACCACTACTTCCTTCTCCTTGTTTTCATCCCAGCTATCATTTGCTTCATAGGCACCAGCAATTTCAAGCACACGATCAGCAATGAAATCTTTACGAGTTCTATTGCTCTCGACAATTGCTTCAATCAGATTTTCCGGTACATCTGCGTAGTTAGCCAGCAGCTGTTTGGTATCCTTTGGCAGGCAGTATCCGCCGTAACCAAAGCTAGGATTGTTATAGTGAGTGCCGATACGAGGATCGAGACAAACGCCGTTAATAATCTGCTGAGTATTCAGCCCCTTCATCTCAGCGTAGGTATCCAGCTCATTGAAATAGCTAACACGCAGAGCCAGATAGGTGTTGGCGAACAGCTTAACAGCTTCAGCCTCTGTGAATCCCATAAACAAGGTATCGATATTCTCCTTGATAGCACCTTCCTGCAGAAGTTCAGCAAAAGTGTGTGCTGCCTTCACCAGTCGAGCATTATCCACGTCGGTACCAACAATGATACGGGAAGGATAAAGGTTGTCGTACAGAGCCTTACTCTCACGCAGAAATTCCGGGCTAAAAATGATGTTGTCACAGTGGAACTTCTCTCGAACGCTTGCTGTATAACCAACTGGGATGGTGCTCTTGATAACCATAATGGCTTCCGGATTGTATTCGATGACCAATTTGATTACAGCTTCAACTGCACTGGTATCAAAGAAATTTTTCTTGCTATCGTAATTTGTCGGTGCAGCGATAACTACAAAATCAGCATCACTGTATGCTTCCTTGGCATCCAATGTTGCAGTCAGATCCAGCTCTTTTTCTGCCAGATACTTTTCGATATATTCGTCCTGAATCGGTGATTTTCTATTATTGATAAGTTCCACTTTCTCAGGGATGATATCCACAGCAGTCACCTTGTGATGCTGAGATAACAGCGTAGCAATGGAAAGGCCAACATATCCCGTTCCGGCAACAGCAATCTTTAAATCTTTAAAGTCTCTCATTTCTCTGTCCCTCTAATTTTCTTATTTATAAAACTCAGCGTACCACTCAGCGAAGTTCCTTAAGCCTTCACGCAAGCTTGTACTCGGCTTGTAACCGAAGTCACGCTCCAGTGCGCTAGTATCTGCATAGGTCACAGGCACATCACCCGGCTGCATCGGAACCAGTTCCTTGTGTGCCTCAAAGTCGTAATCTTCCGGCAAGACCTTTGCTCTAACCAGTTCCTCTCTCAGAATCTGCACGAAGTCCAGCAGGTTCTCCGGGTTCTGATTACCGATGTTGTAAACTGCATACGGCGGAATCGGCAGACCATCTTCACCGTTCTTCTTGTCCGGTGCCTTCTTCATCACACGGACAACGCCCTCAACGATGTCATCCACATAAGTAAAGTCACGCTTGCAGTTGCCGTAGTTGAAGATCTTGATGGTTTCGCCCTTCACCAGCTTATTGGTAAAGCCGAAGTAGGCCATGTCCGGGCGACCTGCAGGACCATACACGGTGAAGAAGCGCAGACCAGTGGAAGGAATGTTGTAGAGCTTGGAGTATGCGTGTGCCATCAACTCATTAGATTTCTTGGTGGCTGCATAAAGGGAAACAGGATTATCCACCTTATCATCTGTACTGTACGGAACCTTTTTATTAGAACCGTAGACGGAGGAGGAAGAAGCATAAACCAAATGCTCCAGACTCTCACAATGACGGCAGGCTTCGAGGATATTAAAGAAGCCGACCAAGTTGGATTCCACATAAGCATCCGGGTTGGTGATGGAGTAGCGCACACCAGCCTGTGCTGCAAGGTTGACGACCACAGACGGCTTGTACTTCTCGAACAGCTCGGTGATCAGTGCCTTATCAGCGATGTTGCCTTTTACAAAAGTGAATGTGGGATACTTGGCCAGCTCATTCAGTCGGAATTCTTTCAGTGCCACATCATAGTAGGCATTCATATTGTCGATGCCAATAACCGTAGCAGAAGGAGCCTCCTGGTAAATTCTCTTCACAAGGTTGGATCCTATAAAGCCCGCCGCGCCTGTGACTAAAATTGTTTTTTTATCTAAAGTTACTGTGCTCATATTTTTACTCCTCAATTTCTTATCTTCACAAATTTATTCGGATACAGGAAGAACTCTAACCACTTCGTCTTCTTCATAATCCAAGCTGCAATGATTGGACCTATAAAGCTAATTCCTAGTCCCAACACCACATGAATCACAGAACTTCCGATACCCAACTTCAGTAAAACTGATCTCAGTGGTGCCGCAAACAACGTATGCATCAGAAAAATCGGCATTGTGTATTTTGCAAGAAAATCCATGCCTCTGCCAAACCTTCTTTCCCCCCCCGCTACCATCAGGATAACGGCCACACAAGCCAGCAATCCCATTGCGAAAGGAATCACACCACCACTAATTTCTGCCTTATACACCACCACACTCAAAATCATAAATAGCAATCCGCATATCGTTCTTTGTACTTTTCTGCCCTTCAGCTGCACATTAAACGTGCAAATACTCATACCGAGCACAAACCAGATTTCGTTTGATAGAACTGTTGATACTGCGTAAACGTCGTACCCCCCCCCACTCAATGCAATGGTTTTCAGAGCTATTGCTACAATTAAGCCTCCTATAGCCATCTTTACACTCTTAAAAGTTGGTGTAAGAAGGAAAATAAAGAACAATGCGTACAGATACCAGTATGGCGAAGCAGGATGAAATAGCAGGGTGTCTCCCAATCCACCAATTTGATTGTTAACGCTGCTCGAAAATGCCTTTTTCAATACCCAAGTAGCTGTAGAAAAGGTCACATAGGGTATGCCGAGTGCCAACACCTTTTTCGCCACATTTCTGCGCCAACTTCCCACACTGTTTACCTTGCTGTACTTCTGATAAAGGTATCCGCTACAGATAAAGAACAGCGGCACATGGAAATAATAAACTGTAGTAATAAACCACTCATATAAACCACTATCTGGCAGGATACTTGCCTTCACCATACTTTGGAAGAAATGCCCCACCACAACCAATATACAGGCGATTACTTTTACATCATCCACCCATTTTTCTCTTGTTCTTGCTCCAATTTGTTTACTCATGTTATTTTTCCTTATGTGCTCTACTTTATTTCACTACCTCTGTTCAGATGAAGCACTTCCAATGTGTTGTTCATAAACCAGAGTGCTCCATACAAACGCAGGTAGTGATACTGAAAGTCCTTATGATAAAATCATCTGCTGTTGCCGAACCTAGGTAGCGAGATAAAAACTGCTCCCGCAACCATACCCATCTCTTTAAAAGTGCCGTAAATACGCTATTTTTCCGGCGTTTTCACTATGTACATCTCACCACCTGCGTTCGGTTAGAGGAGATTATTTATTATCAATACTCTCATCTATTATTTTCTCCTGTACAGTTTTATCGTTTCCTTTACAACTTCATCCCAGTTGTATTTCTCGCAGATAAAGTCAGCTGCCTGATTCTTCATTTTAATAACCATTTCTGGATGGTCACAGGCCTCTTGCAGTTTTTCTCGCAAGTCCTCTACATCTGACTTTTTGAAAATCAATGCCTTATCTTCCACAACCTCTGCGCATTCTGGAATATCGGATACCAGACAGCAATTGCCGTAGCTCATTGCCTCCAGCAGACTTAATGGCATTCCTTCCAGATCGGACGGCAGCGTGTAAATGTAAGCATTGCTGTATAGTTCATCCAGCATTGCTCCCTGTACAAACCCGGTAAAGAGAATCCGATCGTCGCCCTTTGCCAGGTCTTTCAATTCCTCCATAAAGGAATCCGTATCGCTGGAGCCGCCTGCGATGACCAGCTTTTTATCCGTCTTGACATTCTTGAAGGCCTCAACCAGATATCGAATGCCCTTTTCCGGTACCAGACGACCGAGGAACAATATGTATGAGTCTTTTTTCAGTCCAAAATTATCAGTGATTAACTTTGCCTCCCGAACCTCTGGCCGATTGACACCATTAGGGATAAAATGCGTCTCCCTCCCGTACGTATCCATGAAGTACTTCTGAACGCCTTTACTTAGAACGATGATTTCGTCCGCATATTTCACGGCGTTTTTTTCGCCGCCACGAATGAACTTGGATGCAACGCTTCCGCGCCACTTCTCGCGAGCCCAGTCCAAACCGTGAATAGTGCTGATTACACGCTTGCCAAAAAGTTTTGGTATCCAACAGAAAAAGGCAGGACCTTCCGCATGGATATGCACCACATCGTATCTTCCAAATGCACTACAAAGTGCTGCGAAAAAGGAAGAGCTTACCGCTGCAAGTCCCTTCTTCTCAATGGTCGGAACAACCTTTTGACGGATGCCATCATATTCAATTGTTTTGTCATACTCTGCACCGCTCACATGATGGCCTGCTCTATTGTAGCAAGTTATATCACAACCATTCTGTGCCATTCGAGTGCATAACTCTTTTACAACAATCTCTATCCCGCCTTCACGAGAAAGACGTTTCTGTCCGAAAACCGCAAGTCTGATTTTTTCTTCCATTACTTCTCTCCAACCGTCATTCCATAGTTTCTATTCTTGTCCTAGGCTTATACACAATCCCAGCAGTTCTTTTCCTTAAATTGTCATGCTCGTCTTTCACTATTCACCTTTCCTACTTCATAGTACAACAACGAGCCTGTATACAGATTACAGCAACAATCTATACGCAGGCTTGTCCTCGTACCTCCTCATTCTGTTTTCTGCTCTATCAGTTTTCGCTGTGGTGGGTTAAGTATAGAGCGCAACCAGAAGCCATTAACCCCTGAAACCACGCTGGTCATAACGCACCATGACAAGCAGAAACAAGTTGAGGTGAAAAGGTCAAGCCGAGCAAACCCGCATGAAATCAGGCTTTTCTCTGGTTGTCCATATTATTTCACACTCCCCATGTATTGTAACCACGACCCTTTTACCAAACATCTTTGGCAGCCATGAGAAAAAAGCTGGTCCTTCCGCGTGAATATGTACAACATCATATTTTCCAAATGCACTGTAAAGTGCTGCAAAAAAAGATGAACTAACAGCTGCTAATCCCTTTTTTTCAATCGTTGGAACAGATTTTTGGCAAATGCCTTCATATTCGTTTTTTTTATCAAACTCTGCTCCACTTACATGATGTCCTGATCGATTGTAGCAAGTGATCTTATGCCCATCTTGCGCCATTCTGGTGCAAAGTTCTTTTACAACAATTTCAATTCCGCCTTCTCTGCTCAGTCTTTTTTGACCAAACATAGAAATAGCTAATTTCTTTTCCATATGATTTAAAGCTTTCCTATTTCTTTATTTTGAAAAATACGTGGGAATTTCTTGTTGAGTAGACATTTCTCAGTGCGTACCAAAAACGCCTCTTTTTTCGGGCTTGCATATGACATTTTGGTTCATATACAAGCCCCTATGTCTTCTCATTTTTATCCAGTTGGGTGAACTTCATGACCGCTTTATGATCATTTTACGAAGCCACCTTGTATACAATTAGTATACCATTAATTTGTGATCCTACATCGCACCGTCCCGCTTGAATACAACCAGCACGGTTTTGAAAAGGATCTTTATATCCAGAGCAAAGTTCCACTCTGCAATGTACTGTCTGTCGAGTTTTACTACATCCTCGAAGTCAGTGATATTGCTTCGTCCGCTGACCTGCCACATTCCTGTGATGCCGGGTTTGGTGGCAAGGCGGGCACGGTGATGAAAGTCATATTTTTCCCATTCATCTACCGTCGGCGGTCTTGTGCCTACAAGGCTCATGTCGCCTTTTAATACGTTAAAGAACTGTGGGAATTCATCCAGGCTGAAGTCTCGAATGATATTTCCAATTCCTTTCTTTATTGTACCATCCGGAAGTTTCTTGGTTCCGATGATTCGTGGATCCCATTCCAGTTTAAACATCATACCGTCTTTTACACGGTTCTGTTTCATCAGTTCTTTCTTCCGCTCTTCTGCATCCATATACATACTGCGGAATTTATAGATTTTGAATTTCTTTCCATTTTTTCCCACACGGACTTGGGAAAAGAAAATCGGTCCGGGAGATTGTATGTAGATCAACGGTCCTAAGATCACGGTAAGGATCAATGTGATCAGGCACCCTACCAGTCCGCCTAAAATATCTAAAGCACGTTTCATAAAAAGCTGCTTGGTAGTTGCATAGTTGATACTGGTTGTCAGTACTGTGTAGATTCCCAGGCGTTCTACAAATTTCTTTTCACCGATCAGGTTGGATGTTTTTGCCAGTTTCATATGGACAACTGCGCCCATTTCTGTCAGCTGGTTTAACAGCGTTTCCGGATACGGAGCATCGTCTGGAAGATTTACAAATACTTCATCTACCCATTCCCTGCAGACGTAATCCGCTACTGTGTCTGCATTTGCTACAACTGTAATGCTATCTCCACAATCATGCCCTACCATATCGCAGTCGATTACTGCCACACCTGCAACATGAAACATTTCATAATTAAAATTGCGAATATTATAGACCACCGTATCCAGCATGCTTTTTGTAGTTATGATCAACAGAGAACGTTTCATGCTGGAACGCATTTTCCTTTTCAACTGGTCTTTCCACAAGATACGGGTCAGATAAAAAACAAGTAAATACAGAACCGTCATATAAAGCAATGCCAGTCTGGAATAATCCTCGCTTCTTTTTATATAGAAAAGATAAAACGTAGTTACCAGGATCACCAGGATCACATGTTTTACTGTCATTGCAAATTCCTGATAATATCCACGTTTTAACACATTTTTCAAAGATTCAAAGAGTAATAGTACGCCGGCATCGATCACAACTAAGATAAATGCCACGTTACAGTATATTAAATGGCTATAGGGGTTGCTAAGGCCATTTCTTAACATATAAGCCAATAAAAATGCGATCTGTAAACTCAGTTGGTCCCAGATCATAAAATCCAAATGTTTTTCCCATCCTCTGGCGCTTTTTCGATACATATCCCCACTTCATCCTTTTTCGTTTGCGTTTGTAACAGAGCCGGGAATGTCTCCCGGCTCCATCATAATAGTTGTTATTTTACAAGAACCTGTACAGTACAAGAACCTGGTACTTCAAAACTTACATATTTTGTATTCCAGTTAATGGTAGGATTCTTAACTGTAACCCAATTGCTTGTATTGTTGTCTAAGTAGATAATTACAATATCTTTGCCTGCGGTTAAGGTACTTACATACAGATTAACTGTAGAACGAACATCATGTCCATTTTTCTGAGAGATGATCGCACGGGTTTTACCTACATTAGCATACTCTTCCAGACCTGCATTAGGAACAAGATCACTAGCCTTTTTGGTTCCGTTATTTAAGCCATTAATCTGACTTACAGATTCATCACCAAGTCCGGCAGTTTCTGCTTCACCAGTTGCAATACTCTGGTCAACGTCACTATTGGAAGCATCTTCAATCAATCCCATAGTTACTTCAGAACCATCCTTTGTAATATTGGTTACTTCCTGTCTTTCGTTGTTTCTTCCCTGGACAACAGTTGCTTCTGCTACTTTGTTTACTCCTGATCCTGCATTGGACTGCTGGCTGCCAGTATTAGTATTATTCTGGCTTGGGCTTGATGAATCCAGACCAATAGTTCCATCAGACTGGCTACCAGGACTTGTAACTGCCCCAGCTACTACCGGCATTGCTACCATAGCTGCAGCCATTGCCATAGCTACTAAAACCTTCTTCTTCATGGTTATCACGCCTTCCTCCCTCTTAGGGGTAAAATGTATTTCAATAAGCAGCGTGTTTCCACACTGGATATTGTATAGTAATTATTCTGTTTCCCGGTAAAACAGATCTAAAATGATCTGGATCGCTGCCTGACGGTCAGCACGGTATACATCGTACTTCTCTGTTATCTCTTCTACTCCGGGAACTGTGTAAAAATCTTCGTTGGTTAAACTGCCAGCTTCCATTCCATCCATTGCTATCTTTACATACTGATCCTTGGTCATATCTGTTACCATATAATCCTGGATCATGTCAAACAGATGTACCACGATCTGGCTGTCTGTCTTGGATGCGGCTTTTACTGCCTGAAAATACTGTGTGATATATTCCTGCTGCTGGTCCATACGGTACAGTGCAGTAAAATGATAATCCGTATCACGGTAACGCACAAAGGCTTCTGCCTGTTTTCCATGGAGAGTAACCTGATTACCTTTGACAAATGCCGGATCCTTTTTCTCCATGCCATCTGTAGGAATTGTTACTGTAACGCCGCCTACAGCGTCATTTAACTGTGCTACTACTGTGGTATCAACTGCCATATACTGATCAATAGTAAATCCGCAAAGAAGCTTCTGTACAGATTCAACCATATTTTCACAGCTGCCTTCCCTGCCATCCCCATAAGCATACGCCATAGTCAACTGGGTGATCTTGGTATCATGAAGGGTTCTTTCCTTATTTGTAATAGGAATTTCTGTCATGGTATCACGTGGGATCATCAGGATCTTTAATGTATGTCGGGCAGTGTCCTGGGCGATCAGAAAGATACCGTCCGACTGACCGGCCAAGCCCAGCTCCTTTGTCTCTGTCATTGTATCACTTCTGTCAACACCCATACAGAGGATTGCCTTTACATACTGGTTTCTTCTGTAATTTTTTCCTTTATAGGTCAACTGATCCTGGGCTAAGATAGGCACCAGATTCAGATCTCTTGGATCTGCTGTCAATTCTTCTTTTTGCCCCGGAGCAATTCCTATTTCTTCTTCAGCAGCTGTCTGAGACTCTGCTTCAGCTTTTTGTCTTTCTTCATTGCGTGCCTGAATGATCAGTTCTGTTGCCTGCCGGTTTTTGTACATAGTCACGCCGCCCCAGATCCCCAGGGTCAGTGAAACAAGTCCTATACCGATCAAAGCGCTGTATATCTTCTTTTTCATATCAATCAGCCTGATTTCCTGTGTAACTGTTACTTATCAGTTGTCTGTGCTGCTTCGGCTTTTTCATATGGACTGTAGGCACCGTATTTATCATACTTACCATATCGGCCATACTTACCGTATTTACCATATTTTCCGTATCTGCCATAATAACCATTCTGGCTGAGGTCAACTTTGTTTAACACAACGCCCAGAACACGGCAGCCGGTCTTGTCCAACTGGCTCTTTACCTTCTGTTCCAGACGGTAGCTTACTGCACCCTGTTCAACAACGATGATCGCACCGTCACAGTTGCTGGCTACAATAGCACCATCGATCAGGTTTGCCATAGGCGGTGTATCGATGATCACATAGTCGTAATCTTTCAAAGACTGGATCAGATCATGGAACAGATCTTCTTCCAGAAGCTCTGCCGGGTTTGGTGAATATGGTCCGGCAAAAATAACGCTGAAACCTTCATAGTTTGTTTCGTAAATAATATCTTCTCTGTTTTTCTGACCACTGAGGTACTGGGAAAGACCGTTTATCTCACCTTCCAGCTGATAACGGGATACCAGAACAGATTTACGGATATCTGCATCAATGAAGATTACCTTTTTACCGATCTGTGCTAATGATGCTGCTACAGAAAAGGCAATATCACTTTTTCCTTCATCTGGAAGTGCGCTGGTAAACATAATGGTGCGAATGTTGCTTCCGCAGAACTGGATATTGGTACGCAGGGTCTTAAGAGATTCTCTATAGTTATAATCATCTTTTATTTCGCGTTTTAAAGAAATTACTTTGTTATTCATTTACGATCTCCCTGCTTTCCTTTTTTCTTATCGTTTTTGTTATGCATATGAGAACGGCTGAGTGTCTGCTCATTCTTATTCTCTTCTGCTTCGCCTTCACGAAGTGGTACAGATGCAAGAACAGTCAGTCCCATATATTTCTCTACATCTTCTTCTGTCTGAATAGTATCATTTAACAGCTCTTCTACAACTGTCAGACCACATACCAGAACAATTCCTAACATAGCTCCGATCATGGCATTCTTGCCATTGCTTGGGCTTGCCTTTTTATCAGATACAGTACCTTCCTCAATTACTTTAGGAGGAACCATTTCCATAATGTCTCCGATATACTCGGAAGAAGTCTTTGCAACGGAGTCTGCAATATCCTTTGCCATCACCGGATCTGGATCCTGAGCAGTGATAGAAAGAATTCGGGTATCATTTGGGTTATTAATGGTAATCTTGCTGACCATATTTTCGTAACTGATATCCAGTTTCAGTTTATCAATGACTTCTGAAATAACCGGACGGCTGGTTACGATGATCTTGTAGTCCTGAGTCAGCTGGCTTCCGATCTGCAGGTCAGCTAAAGATGTCAGTGTAGTTTCTTTTGAAAGAATATATACCATTGAAGTCGAGGTATACTGCGGGGTAATAGCAAACTTGCTGAACAGACCGAAGGCGCCCCCCATGATCACGCCTGCGCCAACGATCCAGAGAATTCTCTTCTTTAACGCGCGGAACAGCTGGAGAAGATCGATCTCTACTTCGTCATCATTCATGTTGATTGTCTTGTTATCCATACGTACTTTTTCCTTTTCTTCCTATTATTATATAGTTTCTTTTTTTATGACGCGCAACGCGTTCTGGTAAGTAATGCACCAGATCTGTTGTGCATCAATATGACCGTCAAGCCATTTGAGTGCCTCTGTGATTTGAGGCGGTCTGTAATCTGACCTGTGCATGTCTGTCCCCAGGAAATGGATCACTCCTGATTTTACCTGTTCCCTGCACCACCGTACCTCCGGTGAGAACCAGTGTCCCTGGATACTGTCGTAATTCATCTGAAGTTTACATCCAATATCAAGGAGCTCTGAAGTTCCTTTTTTTCGCAGGCAACCGTAACGCTCCATATGAGCAAGAATAGGCGTGTACCCGTTAGAGACCAGTTTGCGGATCCCCTGAAAAAGAATTTCATAAGAAACAGAAGGCATAAATTCTACCAGAACATATTGGCTGTCTACCATGGTATATGCCTTCCCCTCATTCAGGCGCTGTGCAAGCTCATCGTGATAAAATGTTTCCTGGCCCGGAAAGATCCTGAACTTAGGATAGGTTTTCCGAATTTCCTGCTGAAGAAGCTTTGCTGAGTCATTTAATCCTTTCAGCACATGGCGTCTGGAATAGTGAGGTGTAGCGATCACACCTACAATCCCCTGGTCGGCCGCCCGTTTCAGCATTTCAACGGATTCTTCCATTGTCCTTGATCCATCATCCACACCCGGTATCACATGTGCATGAACATCTATTATTCGCTGCCGAACTTTCATTTTTATTAGTACCTTTCTTCCGGAATATTCTCAATGGGTTTTAATGCAGAAATAAGAAGTGTCAATTTTTAAGAATACCCCCCCCCCCAGCTAAATACTATATAGTTTCCGCTTCGACACGCCGGGACTGCCTAAAAGGGGATTTTTTCTATGAATGATTTTACATCATATTCTTTATAAGAGAAAGGTCATTTTTGTTTTTTTATGAAAAATAAGGCCAAAGTTATTGTTTGTAACCTTTGCCTTAGTGAATTACTTCCTATTATATAGTGTTACACTGCGTTATTTCAGTTACAAAGCCAATTGATTTGCCAGGATCACACTGGCTGCCAGGCTGACAAACGCTGCTAAAAGTCCGCCTGCAAGTGTATAACGGGTACGGCTGATGCCTGCAGAACCGAAATAGACACTCATACAGTAAAGCACGGTTTCCGTACTTCCCATAAGGATAGATGCCATAAGCCCCACCTGGGAGTCGGGACCATAATTTTTAAACAGATCCAGCACCAGGCCTACTGCGGCAGAGTTGGAAACGAGACGTATAAAAGCAATGGGGATAATGGGGCCGGGGAGACCGATGGAAGTAGCCGGAACTTCTAAAATATGGGTTAAAAATTCTAAAAATCCCGATGCACGAAGGACGCCTACCGCTGTCATTAATCCAACTAATGAAGGAAGGACCTGGACAACGGTCTGCATCCCCTCTTTTGCGCCATATAAAAAATCATCAAATACCGGTCTTTTTCCAAGTATGGCGAAACCAACAATATAAAAAATGATCAGTGGAACCATAAAATCTGATAAAAATAAGAGAAAGCCCATAAAAAATGCCTGCCCCCACGCATGTTTTGTTTTTACAACATACGTAGGAACAGGCTTAATTATGTAACAAATATATCCCCCGCGCAAGCGCAGGGGATATAAGTAGGAAGTATGCATTTTGCGAATATACGATCCAGATTATGCCTCAGTAAATAATGGAGTGGAGTAATATCTGTCGCCGCTGTCCGGAAGAAGAGCTACAATGGTCTTTCCTTCGTTTTCAGGACGTTTTGCAAGCTGGATCGCTGCGTATAATGCTGCACCGGAAGAGATACCGGTTAAGATACCTTCTGTTTTTGCAAGAAGTTTGGATGCTTCAAACGGATGCTCATTGTCGATGGGCATAACCTCATCGTAAATCTTGGTGTCTAATACTTTTGGTACGAAACCGGCGCCAATTCCCTGGATCTTGTGGGCACCGCCGTGTCCTTCAGACAGTACAGGAGAAGTTGCAGGCTCTACTGCTACTACCTTTACATTTGGGTTCTGCTCTTTTAAGTATGTGCCAACGCCGGTAATGGTACCGCCGGTACCTACGCCTGCTACGAAGAAGTCTACCTGACCCTCTGCATCTCTCCAGATTTCAGGACCTGTGGTCTCTTTGTGGATCTTCGGGTTTACAGGGTTTACAAACTGGCCTGGGATAAAGCTGTCCGGGATTTCTTTTGCCAGCTCATCTGCTTTTGCGATAGCTCCGCTCATTCCCTTATCACCAGGTGTGAGAACGATTTCAGCTCCATAGGCCTTTAAGATGTTGCGGCGCTCTACGCTCATGGTCTCAGGCATGGTCAGGATCACACGGTAGCCCTTGGATGCTGCTACAGATGCAAGTCCGATACCTGTATTTCCGGAAGTTGGTTCAATGATAACAGAACCTGGCTTTAAAACACCTCTTGCTTCTGCATCTTCGATCATCGCTTTTCCTACACGGTCTTTTACACTTCCTGCCGGGTTAAAGTATTCCAGCTTCAGTAAAATCCTTGCCTTTAATCCTTCTTTTTTCTCCAGATTTACCGGTTCTAAAAGTGGTGTGTTTCCTACTAATCCTGCTGCTCCCTTAACGATTCCTGCCATAATAAGCTCCTTTCCATGCATTGTATGATACCAGATCCTTCACCTTTTGATCCTGGTCCCATATGCCTATCTGTTTACTGGGTTTTGATTTATGGGTATTATAAAACCTATAAACCCACTTGTCAATAGGTTTATGGGTTTTTTGTATTGCTGACCATAGCTCCGCTGGCATCCATATAATACCAGGTATCTCCCACCTGTACCCAGCCGGTCTGTTTTACATAATCTTTCATGTAATACCATTTTCCGCCGATCTTCTTCCAGCTGTTTGCAGGTATCTTTTCACTGTAATCGGTAAATGAAAGTTCAATGGTCACATGATCATTGATCCCGTCTACATTTCCTTCCTGTGTACACTGCCAGATGGTACGGTTTGGATAGCTGTTAATGGTGCCATAGCGGGCGTACCAGATATCGTATGGGATTTCTGCTGTATTTAAGTGATTAGTGAGCCAGTCATTATTTGCATATACGATGGGACAGTAACCTGCATCTGCGATCACTTTACAGAAGGCATTGACATTTTCCGTGATCTGGGCGGAACTTAAGCCCTGTTCCAGCAGGTAATTGGACTCCACATCATAGGCAACCGGATAGGATACCGGAAAATCCTTGATAACCTGGAGCACATATTCTGCTTCATCTGCTGCCGTCTGTGCATCCAACGCCTGTGTATAGAAGAAAACACCTGTTTTTATACCATGAGCTGCTGCTTCCGTTATATTCCGGTCAAAATACGGATCTTTATCCTTATAATAACCAATACGGATCATGGCAAAACCGACGCCATCTGCAGCTACTTTTCCCCAGTCAATGCCATTTTCCCGGTTTGCACGGTTCTGATATTTTGTCACGGTGATACCTTTTGCCACTGCCCCTTCAATGGGAGTGCCGGAAGCATCTACATAACTACCATTTTCAAAGTCCCATGCTTTTGCCTGGGCTGCCATAGGAAAAGCCAGCGAAACTGCAAGCATAGCTGCCGCTAATTTTAAAGATCTCTTATTTTTTATATGCCAGATTTTATTCCCGTTCTGTCTCATTTATTATTTTCTTCCTTTCTCTGCTTTGCATTTTTAAGTTTTACTCTCATTCTTTGATTATAACATTATCCCATTATAAAAATATTAACTTTTGTCGAAGAAAGTCTAAAAATTCTCCTACCATTCTTCTAAACAGTCAGCTATAATAAATACAGTTATGCAACACGGGAGATTTTTTATGTCTAAAGTTTGGGAATTTTTTGAAAATATGAATGAGGCTGTTTATGCCTCTGATGTGGATACATACGAACTGCTCTATTTGAATAAAGCTGCCAGAGATCTGTTTCAGTTTAAGGATGAGTCTGATTATAAAGGAAAAAACTGCTATGAGATCCTGCAGCAATGTTCTTCCCCCTGTGCCATGTGCACCAACAACCGCTTAAAACCCGGTGTGTTTTATGAATGGTCCCGTTTTAACCCGCTGGTGCGCCGTTCTTATCTGCTGAAAGATACCATGGTAATTGACGATGGACGCAGAGTCCGTATTGAAATGGCAATTGACCTGGATATTCATGAACTGGCTAAACGTTCTTTTTCTGAATTTACAGACAATGAAGCACTGATCAATGAGGGACTTCGCTGTGCACTGGCAGAAGAAACACCGGAACAGTCTATTGATACATTATTACAGTATCTGGGGCAGATGTTCCAAAGTGACCGTGTTTATATTTTTGAGAAAAATAAACATGGCAATTTTGACAATACTTATGAATGGTGTGCTTCTAAGGTTTCCCCTCAGAAAAATATTTTACGCAATATCCCGCCGGAAACCATGGGTACCTGGATTCCTACCTTCCGGAAAGGTGAAAGTATTATCATCCGGAATGTGGATGAGATCGTATCTTATGACCCCACTGTATATGAAACACTGATACCGCAAAACATTGCGCGCCTTATTGTCAGCCCTATTTACCGTGACCGGGAAGTAATCGGTTTCTATGGTATTGACAATCCGCCACTTGACCGTATGGATCATATTGCTTTTATGCTCCAGCTCCTTGGACATTTTATCAATTCCATGCTGCGGCGCAGAGACCTGGTTGGGAAACTGGAAACATTAAGCTACCATGACCAGCTTACCGGTGCGAAAAACCGTCATGCCATGAACGAAAAGCTGGCTTCTCTTGCAAACGGTGGAAGTCTTGGCATTATTTACAGTGATGTAATGGGCTTAAAGCAGATCAACGATGATTTTGGACACCAGGCGGGTGATGAGGCGTTGATCTATGCCTGTGAAAATTTAAAGGCTCATTTTCCGGATAAATGTGTTTACCGTATTGGCGGTGATGAATTTCTGGTACTGATACCGGGTATTACAGAAAATCTTTTTCAGTCTATGATCCGTTCTATGTTAGTTGACATGGCTAAAAGTTCGGTTCACCTGGCACTTGGTTCTGTCTGGGTGGATGACTGCACCGGAAAAGTAGAAAAATCGCTGTCTGAGGCAGATGCCAGAATGTATGAAGATAAACGTGCTTATTATGCCAAGAACCGGCAGTTAGACCGAAGGAGACACTGATCATGGTGTCTCCTTTTTTATTAGGATATACCCGAAATGAGGTGAGCATTTTGGGGAAGATCTATGTGGGGTTACGGAGATGATCCATGATCTTACAGAAAATGACCGCTGCCAGTGTACTTACCATTGTTGCTGCAAAACAGGGACCGGTGACGGCTGCCGGGGATGTACTGTGATACTGGCTTCTGTATGCAATGATATTCACCGGGATCAGCTGAAGGGATGAAATATTCATGATCAGAAAGGTACACATTTCATTACTGGCAGTGCCTTTCGAGACTGCGTGAATTGTCCTTTTCGCCACTTTCTCTTTTCTGCGCTCTTCTTCTACCTTTTCCAGTTCTTTCATGGCTTTTAAGCCTGCAGGTGTCGCCGCCCAGCCAAGTCCCAGGATATTTGCAATGAAATTTACACAGATCTGTCTGGCGGCTTCACAGTCTGGCGGCAGATCCGGAAAGAGGAATTTCAAAGCCGGTCTCATTTTCTCTGAAAGCTGTTCTACCAGCCCGGCTCTGCTTCCGATCTCTAAGATCCCGTTCCAGAAAACTACGATCCCCAGCATGGTGATACTCAAGGTCACGGCTTCCCCTGCTGCGTTTAAGGCTCCTTCTGTTACCTGAGCCAGCCTTCCGTGAAACGCGCCCCATATGATCCCCAGAAAAAGCATTCCGCTCCAGATATAATTTAACATATTCCTTTTTCCTGTATTGCCTATACGCCCATTTATACACATTTTATGCTCTTTCACACAGAGAAATACACATTCTTATGGTGGAAAAAGTTATCCACAATCTAAATCTTGTATTTTCTCTTCTTTTTACCACATATCTTGTGTTTGTCGGTGGATAATGTGGATAACTTTGGGGATAACTCTGTTTATAGTGTGTGTAAAGCATGGGGAAACTGTGGGGAAATATGGATTTTTATGTGGAAACCGGAAATTTTGTGGATTTTTTATCCACATTTTGGCAGATTTTGCGGTTTCCTTTTGGGCTTTTCCTTGTTTTTTCCTGCTTTTTCTTGTTTTGCCGTTTTACTGTTTTTATTTTACCGGCATATACAGTTCCAGGAAATAAATGTTGCTGTCTTCTCCTAAAAACGAAGTCATATTATTGGAATACAGAACTCCTGTTGGCTCTGCTCCCTGTTCCTTTCCCCAGCGGACCATCTGGCAGGCTGTTTCTTCATCGGGATAAATATTTTCAGACTCCAGGATCGTATAAATACAGGGAACGGGTGCAGTCTGCGGATATTGTTCCAGATGGAAGTCACTGCTGATAAAGGGACCTACTTCCTGATACAGAAACAGCTTGGTGCCCTGCTCCTGCATCTGCCCTTCTTTTATGGAAAATTCGGTATAGAAATAAGTCATGTCCAACCCGCCTGTTTCAGATGACAGGGAAAACCATTTTTGCAGACTTGCGTGGAGACTGTCGCAAACTCCTAACTGATAGGCTACCGGAAAATTTTTCCAGGTACATTTTCCACCGTATTGCTCTGCCATTTGCATATCTTTTGTGGCAAGCTGCATACGGGCAATGGCCTGCTGATGATAGTGGATCTTCACCTCTTCCTGTTTTATACGGGTCTGCAGATGTTTTTTCATATATTCTACAGAATTCTCGCCTTTTATGTATCCTTCGATTTCTTCCAGGCTATCATTCATTTTTCTCTTATATAGGATAACCATCAGTCTGAACAGGTCTTCTTCCAGATAATAACGGTATCCGTTTTCCTTTTTTCTCGCCTTTATGATCCCTTTTTTTTCATAAAAACGGAGAGTATCCCGGCTTACGCCCACAATTTCGGACATATCGCCTATGAGATACTCTCGCTGTTTTATTTCCGTTCTGTTTTCTGCCATGCCTTTCCAGTCTCCTGTTTTCCCATTTTCTCACGATCAACATTTCTTCCGAATGTGTTTATGAATGTTATCTTATCCGGATTTTGTGAGCTGGTCAATGGGACGCAGAAAATCGAAAGGAAACTGTAAAGTTTTATCTGGATATTTATCTTACTCCAAATTTGGTTCCCCGTTTGATGGTACCGTTGCTGTTCCATTCATTGTAAACATATGGTCCGCCATCTGTGGTACCGTTTTCTGTAAATTCATGGGTTCCGCCATTATAGCTGTAGTTGCCCATTACCATTTTGCAGGTACTGGTATCAAAATAATAAACATTTCCGTTGATCTTCATAATACCGCCCTGAAGTTCTCCGGTATCAGCCGCATAATACCAGGTGCCGTCCTTCTGGATCCAGCCGGTTCTCATTAACTGGTCATCGCCAAAGTAAAACCAGTGATTTTTATACTGTACCCAGTTATTGGTGCAATAAGCTCCATCACCCCACTGATACTTTACGCCTTTTCCTGTACCTGTAAAACCTGCTGCAAAAGATGTCATAGCGCTTCCTGCCGTCAGAGCCAGCGCAAGTACTGTAATAGCAAAACGTTTCTTCATAAATTAAATGCCTCCTGCGTTTTTATATATGACAACGTCCCCCTCATGGAACATGTCCTTTTGTTTTATGCAGAAAGCATACACCTTGAAGTTACTCCAAGGTCAAGGCAAGTAAGGATTTTGTAAGGGTTTGTAAGAAAAAACGGCCATACCTTTTTATGGGTATGACCGGTATTTTTTGGGGGACTCGCGAACTCGTACCAACATGCTTATCTGTCTGCTTACGCAGGCGGTTCATGCGTTACAATTCTCCCACCAGTTCTTTCATCACATCATCTACTTTTTCAATCTTTTCGGCTCTGTAAGCGTTGCTGCCGCAGAAGAGAAGGGCGTTGTCTTCGTCTCCTTCTGCTGCATTTACCAATGCCTTTGTGATGCAGTAAGGAATGGTTTTGATATCGCAGTGTTCCAGACACTGGAAGCAGGTTTTGATGGCCGGACGGACGCCGTCTTTGATCTGCTGTAAAAACGGATTTAAGATAGCACGTCCTGGCATTCCTACCGGGCTCTGGGTGATGACGATATCTTCTTTTTTTGCGTTGATGTAAGCCTGTTTGTAAGCATCCGGAGCGTCACATTCTTCTGTCGTGACAAAACGAGTTGCCACCTGTACGCCTTCTGCCCCCAGTTCAAACTGGTGTTTTACATCTTCATGGGTATAAATTCCCCCGGCAGTTACTACCGGGATATGTTTCTGGTATTTTTCTTCGTAAGTCTTTACCACTTCCATAATGGAGCGGACTTCTTTATCGTAGGCTTCCTGGTTATAGGTATTTGGCACATCTTTGGTGTCTGCGCCGTACTCAGCCAGTTCTTCTCTGGAAAAGCCCAGATGACCACCGGCTAAAGGTCCTTCTACTACTACAAAATCAGGAACCTGCTTGTATTTTCTGTCCCAAAGTCTGCAGATAACCTGTGCAGACTTTGCGGAAGATACGATGGGGGCAAGCTTTACTTTTTTTACTGCCTGCTTGCAAAATTCTTCGCAGTTTTCTTTTGCATCTGCAATACCGGCTTTCATCTCTTCGTAAGCAGCCTGTGCATATTCCGGAAGACGTACCGGAAGACCTGCGCCGGATACAATGGCATCTGCGCCGGATTTAATGGCTTCCTTGACCCACAGGTCATAGTGCTTGGTGGCTACCATAATATTAAAACCGATAGCTCCTTTTGGCGCAATCTCTCTGGCTTTCTGCATCTCCCGCCTGATAGCGCGCAGATTTGCCTCTACAAAGTTGGTCTTAAAATCAGGTTCCCTAAAACCGATCTGTGCTGTGGAAATCAGTCCCATGCCGCCGGAAGCTGCTACAGCTCCCGCCAGTTTATGAAGGCTGATGCCTACGCCCATACCGCCCTGGATCACTGGTCTTTGCAGTACCAGATCTCCTATTTTTAAAGCTTTGATCCCACTCATTACATTCTCCTAAATCTTTCGTATCTGTGCTCTGCCAGCTCTTCCCCTGACATATCCTGATACTTTTTCATAAATCCGATCATAGACCGGTCCATATAGCCTGCGATGCGGTACAGTGTATCTGTATTTGCCGGTTCTTCCTCCGGTATGATCCGCTCGATCAGTCCCAGTTCCTTTAAATCAGCAGCGGTCACTTTCATGACTCTGGCTGCTTCCGGTGCCTTTTTACTGTCCTTATAAAGGATAGACGCAAAGCCTTCCGGTGATAAAATGGAATAAATGGCATTTTCCATCATCCATACTTCGTTTGCTACTGCCATAGCCAGCGCACCGCCGCTTCCGCCTTCGCCGATGACGATAGAAAGCACCGGTACTTTTAAATCCGACATTTCAAACAGATTTCTTGCAATGGCTTCTCCCTGACCTCTTTCCTCTGCTTCCAGGCCGCAGAAAGCTCCCGGTGTGTCTACAAAGCAGATAATGGGGCGTCCGAAGGTTTCTGCCTGCTTCATTAAGCGTAGCGCCTTGCGGTAGCCGTCTGGAGACGGCATACCGAAGTTGCGACGGATATTGTCTTTGGTGTTCTTTCCCTTCTGCTGTCCGATGACAGTCACCGGCATGCCGTGGAACATGGCAATACCGCCAACAATGGCTCCATCATCTTTAAAGCAGCGGTCTCCATGGAATTCCATAAATTCATCAAAAACAGCGTTGATATAGTCAAGAGCGGTGGGTCTGTCTGCCTTTCTGGAAAGAAGGACTGTATCCCAAGCACTCTTTTCTGTGTTTTCCTGAGACTGTGGAGCTGCCAGGGTATTTACAGGTATATCTGTCTTAACCCCGTTCTCTTCCACATCCATATCATGTTTTCTATGCATGTAAAGGATCCGTCCGATCACATGCTTCTGGTCCTGACGTGGAAGGATCATGTCTACAAAGCCATGGTCTAACAGGAATTCCGCTCTCTGGAAGCCTTCCGGCAGCTTCTGTCCAATGGTCTGTTCAATGACTCTTGGGCCTGCAAAGCCGATCAATGCCCCTGGTTCCGCAATAATAATATCGCCTAACATTGCAAAACTTGCAGTTACTCCGCCGGTTGTTGGATCTGTAAGAACGCTGATAAACAGCTGTCCTGCTTCATGGTGACGCTTTAAGGCTGCGGAAGTCTTTGCCATCTGCATCAGGGAAACAATGCCTTCCTGCATTCTGGCACCGCCGGAGCAGGCAAACAGGATCACCGGAAGTTTTTCTTTGGTAGCACGTTCTACTGCCTCAGTGATCTTCTCCCCAACTACATGGCCCATACTGCTCATGATAAAGCGGGCGTCACAGACACCTACAACAGCAGGATTTCCGTCGATCTTTGCCTTTCCAATAACAATGGCTTCATTCAGATTTGTTTTTTCTCTGGCTGCTTCTACCTTTTTTTCGTAATTTGGAAAATCCAGAGGATTGGAAAATGGCATTTCTTTATTCCATTCCTCAAAAGTTCCTACATCGGTAAGCATTTCGATCCTGCGGTAAGCATGAACACGGAAGTAGCCGCCGCATTTGGGGCATACATAGTAATTGTTCTTTACGTCTTCCACATAGATCGGCTGCCCGCATTTATTACATTTGCGCCATAAGCCTTCCGGGATGGATGGTTCTTCTCCTTCATGGCTTACCGGTCTGTATTTGGTATCTATTTTTGTATACGTTTTTCTGAACATGTTGCGCAGCATACGACAACTTCCTTTCTGCATTATCCTTATTCAGGATCATAAATATCCGTCCGCGACCTGGTCGCGGAGGATTTTTCCAGATTAAAATCATTTTATGTAGTCCGGGAAATACTTTTCAATAAATCCGGTGTCTGTATCACCCTTCTGAAAAGCCTCATTTTCCAGGATCTCATACTGAAAATCAATATTTGTTTCAATGCCTTCTATAATGACCTCGCCTAAAGCACTGCGCATTTTTGCAATGGCAGATGCCCTGTCTTTATCGTAAACGATCAGTTTCATAAGCATGGAGTCATAGTTGGCAGGTACTTTATAATCATTGTAAATGTGTGTATCCACGCGGACACCATTTCCACCAGGAATATGCACGTTGGTAATGCGGCCCGGACATGGCATAAAGTGCTTTTTCGGGTTTTCCGCATTAATACGGCATTCAATGGCATGTCCCTTGATCTGGATGTCTTCCTGTGACACACTTAATGGCTCTCCTGCAGCAACACGGATCTGCTCTTTGATCAGATCGATGCCGGAAACCATCTCTGTTACAGGATGCTCTACCTGGATACGGGTGTTCATTTCCATAAAATAGAAATTTTTGTCTTTATCCAACAAAAACTCAATGGTTCCTGCATTTTCGTAATTCACGGCTTTGGCTGCCTTTACTGCAACTTCACCCATTTTTTTACGAAGTTCAGGGGAAATGACCTCACAAGGGGACTCTTCCATTACCTTCTGATGACGGCGCTGGATGGAGCAGTCACGTTCTCCCAAGTGAACAACATGGCCAAATTTGTCACCCATGATCTGAAATTCCACATGACGTGGTTTTTCAATATATTTTTCAATATACATGGTGTCATCGGAAAATCCCTTTACAGACTCTAACTGAGCTGCATTAAAATGCTCTGTAAAGTCCTCTTCGCTTCTGGAAATACGCATTCCCTTTCCGCCGCCGCCGCTGGACGCCTTGATCATCACCGGAAAGCCGACCTCTTTCGCGGTCTTAAGGCCTTCCTCCACAGTGTAGACCGGCTCTTTGCTTCCCGGAACCACAGGAACGCCCGCCGCCATCATAGTTTTTCTCGCCTCGGACTTATTTCCCATCTTGTTAATGATCTCAGCTGACGGTCCGATAAAGCGGATATTGCACTTTTCACAGAGCTCCGCGAAGCGGGCATTCTCGGACAAAAATCCGAAGCCCGGATGGATAGCATCTGCCTTCATGACAACGCATGCGGTTAAGATCCGCTCCATATCGAGATAGCTCTCCGTGGACGGCGCCGGTCCGATACAGATCGCCTCGTCCGCAAGAAGTGTGTGCAGTGCGTCCCGGTCTGCCTCGGAGTAGACAGCAACCGTCTTGATCCCCATCTCCCGGCATGCCCGGATGATCCGAACGGCGATCTCGCCGCGGTTTGCTACCAGTACTTTTTTGAAATCCTGGCTCATGTTGCTGTTCCTCCTTATTCTGCAAGCGCCGG
>ENA-ORSJ01000879-ORSJ01000879.1-human-gut-metagenome-genome-assembly--contig:-NODE-879-length-28783-cov-3.716200_pt1 | contig 28783 bp, 13 predicted proteins | sample MGYA00242191_ERZ509158 | MGnify/ENA primary metagenome ERZ509158 (study PRJEB26280, sample SAMEA2338623) | human gut metagenome | biome: human gut; feature: human-associated habitat; material: faeces...
ATTCAGATTTGATTACGTTACTTCCAAATGACGATGAGGAAAGTGGTTATACGAAAAAGAGCGCGTCAGTCCAGGTAAATTTAAATAGTTCGTTTATCACTGATATAGTCCGGAAACTGGAAAAAGAGCAGGCAGACCGCGGATACCAGTATGCGATCGGAAGCGACATATACGGAGCAGGGTATCAGAACGGCGGCGTAGCGGTGCTGACGGCAGAGACGAAACCGGCGGCGAGCTTTGATGGGAAGCCGTGCCGGGGAAATGCGCGGATTGAGGTTACGTTCCAGATCAAGGATCAGACCTATGTAGCCAATGAGGGTGCGGCACTAAATCAGGATCAGTTGAAATTTGAGGTGGTGCGGACATTAAACGGAAATCGGAAACATCCAGATGAAACGATCCGGGTTACGGCACCGCAGGTCTTGAGTGCGTCTTTCACACCCGATTATTTTGACCGGAAAGATATATCGTGGACTGTCGGTGACGCAGCACTGATTTCGGTAGACGGCGAGGACAAGTCTGCCGGTGTGCAGGCGAAAAAGGATGCAAAATGGATCCGGGATCTGATCGCGGCAGATCAGGGCAGACATGTGAATACACCGTATGAAATACAGACAGCTTCCGGCAGCCGCACGACGAAGGTGACAGTGATCGGCGATGATATGCTTGGAAACCGGCAGACGGCATCGTGCAGAGTACAGGTGGATTTCCGGACAGTGGACGAATCGAAGATTTGTGTGGAAGGCATCAGCCTTATACCGAAAACGCTGCAATACGAGATCAAACGCACCCGGACGGGGGCAGGTTATCGTCCGGTGGAGGCATGGACGGGAACCGGTGCGAAAAAGCTGACAGCGTCGGTATTTCCGGCGCAGGCGTTTAACCAGAAAGTGACATATCAGGCAAGTGATGATTCGCTGTATGTATCATCGGATGGAACCGTGACGGTCAATACGACGGCTTCCTGGATACAGGAGCTTGACCGTCAATACTTAAAATCAGGCAGCCATACGGCATATGTGACCGTGAAAACCGAGGATGGTGGCTTCACGGACCGGGCGGCAGTCACAATTCAGTATGAGTCGGTCGATCAGACATACAGCGGAGGTTCCCATTCGGGCGGAGGTTCTCATTCGGGCGGCGGCTTGGGTGGAGGCTCTTCTTCTGGAAAGGGGGCAGCGGCAGGAAGCAGTGCAGCGAATGCAACCGGACCGGCATCGGGGTTCAGTGATTTGACAGGAGCGGGTATTGGAAATCTGACAGAAGGACAGGCAGGCCCCGGGCAGAATGCGGATGCGGCAGCCATACCGGAATATGTAGTAGCTGGAAACTGGCGGAAGAATGCAGATGGAACCTGGCAGTTTGAAGCGGGCGGTAGAAGCTATGCTTCTGAATGGGCGGCTGTCCACAATCCATATGCCGATCCGGCAAAGGGTCAGAGTACGTTTGACTGGTTCCGATTTGATGCAGATGGCAGGATGGTGAACGGCTGGTATACGGATGTGGATGGAAACACATATTATCTCTGGACGGAAATGGATGGAACACAGGGGCGTATGCTGACTGGCTGGAACTGGCTGCCGGGAAGCGATGGAGTGTTTCATTGTTACTATTTTCAGGAAAAATCTGATGGAATGAGGGGACGTTTGTATCGAAATACGCACACCCCCGATGGGAATTTAGTCAATGCGGATGGTTCCTGGGTGCTGGACGGAATAGTACAGACGAGAAGCTGAGAGAGGAGGAGAGAAGAAAACAGAGGCAAACAGGAAAATGAAGTGGAATGACACGAAAAGAATAAAAAATGGGGGTATAAAAAATGAAACAGGATAAGAAAACAACCAATAAATCGGGATGTACAGCCGTACTGGCAGCAGCCATGATCGCAGCCGGAGGTTTCAGCGCTTATGCGGGCAATCAGGGAACGCATGGCGGTGAATGGAAGGACACAGAGAGTCTGAGATGGGAGTGGCAGAATGGAGAGATGAGTTTTTATGGAAATGGAAGTATTTTTTCAGAGCAGCACCCAGAGATCAGCGATCCGGAATATTACCTGAAAGAGGCAGTCCGTTATCCGGGGGAAGCAAATCCAGGGTGGAATACGAAGGGAGAACCGAAAGCAAATTATAGCTGGGCTTCGGTCGAAGAACTGCAGAAATTTGTCAATAGTTTTGACTGGATTCATTTGGATGAAAAAACGCGTCTTCTGTATGTGCATAACCGGATTGCAAACGGAGAGGGAGGTTTTAACCAGAATCATTACGGTTCGCCGGAAGAGGCAAAGGATTTCCCGGTTTTGGAAGGAGGCGTTGGCGTCTGCCGGGATTTCGCGGAAGAATTTCAGTTCCTATGCCAGATCGTAGGGCTGGAGTGTGTGACCTACACGCCGGAATATCTCCATGATGCGTGCCTGGTGCGGATCGGCACGCAGTGGTATGCGACGGATCCGACCTCCAGCCTGCCGCTATTTTCAAATGCGAAAACATATCCGGTTGACTTTGAGACGGAGTTTTACCGCTATGAGAATAAGGAGCGGGAGCAGAGAAGAAAGGAGTATGAAGCGGATCCAGACAGTCTTGCCAATGTGCTGGCGCTGACCTTGAGTATGCGGGGAGAAGGGACGATTTCCGAGGCTGCCTGGGAGAAAATACAGGCACCGATGGGGCAGATAGAAGAACAGTGGGGACGACAGGAAATATCAAGACAGGAGTATGAAAAGGGGATTATCTCGCTGCTGAAATCAGTTTGGGGAACTGAAAAATAAAGAAAACGAGGGACTGCCGGTGTTAAGGGGCGCGGGGCAGTAAAAACGAGGAGGAAGTTTATGGGGGAGTATCGGTACAGAGAGAATGCGAAACGGGGGATGGCGTTTGTACTGGCAATTATATTGGGAGGAATGGCTTTTTTGCCAGGATTCCCGGTTTTTCCGGTGAAAGCAGCACCTGCGAGCGGTCAGCAGACAACACTGACGACAGCCCATGGCGATACGCTGCTGGGACACAAGCTTTATTGTATCGATAAGGGCGGTTATGCGATCTGGGGAATTGCAGAAAAAGGGGATCTCTATGAAGCACACCGTCCCTCCCAGGCATCCGTTCCGCTGAGCAGTCAGGAACAGAAATATGTATTTTGGGCGATGCTCTCGCTCAGAGCAGCGCTGGGGGATGAAAAGGCAAATACATTTATCCGGGCGATCAATGTGGCAGCAAAAGCACAGGGAAAACCGGAAATTATCAAGATGGTGTCCGAGGAAGATCTGAAAACAATCCTCTATGTTCCAGCTGTGCGGGCAAAATATCCGTGGCTGGAGGCAGCTGCGTCAAATAGTGAGGCGTACATGCAAATGGGAGGAATGCTGTCTGGCGGAGGCAGCGGAAAGGAAAATACCGGTGTCGGCGGCGGAAAGATTCCAAATGTGATAGCTTCCAGCACCTCGCTGGGAACGGCAAAACAGGTAGATGCGGCGACTCTGACGCTGTCGTTTGCGCCGGATGGCTCGGATTGGGATTTTATCCGTTCTGTACCGCTTGAATTTTCAAACAATGACGGTGTTTCATTCAGCCCGGTTCCGACCGATGGATGGACCTATACAAAAACCGACTCGCAGATCATATTTAAAAATCCAAATCCAAAACCGTCGAAAGCCCTGATTCGTTTCCGGGTGGAAGGAACCCCATACGCTTTGGGCGGCGGGGGATATGCTTCGGCGGAGGAGGCGATTGACCAGTCGCTTCAAATCTGGGAGTGTGTGACCTGTTCGGGGACACACGGAGGCGGAACGCCTGCCAAAAGTGATCCGTGGGTTCATCAGCGGATGGCATGGATGGAGCTCGGAATGGTTCCGGTCAATTATTTTGCTGAATTGGCGGGCGATCCAACCCCGGTACCGGAGCAGGGAGGCATTCAGTTTGAGGTATTTAGGCATGAAGAGGATTTTACTTCCACCTATAATCTGCAGATGTATAAATACGATCATGAGACAGGGAAAGCGCTGGAAGGGGCGCGGTTTGGCTTCTTTGAGCGCTTTGACGATAAGAACAGGGTAAATACTGAGCGGGATGGAGCTGCCGAATTGTATGAGGGCGGAGAACCATATGCCAGTCATTATCAGGATGAGCCGGTTCTCTGGGATGGTTTCAGACAAGTGGGTTCGGCGGTAACGGATGGCGATGGCTACGCCTCCCAGACGGTGGAGCATGGTTATCACTATGACAAGACGTTCTGTGACGGTCATCCGGCACCGACCTTTGTACCAGTTCCAGAGGAAGAGGAGGACGAAGAGGGCGAAGTCATCAATGAGGATGAGATTGAGGCGGCGCAGGCAGAAAATATCCGCCTGGCAAATAGCTGGCTTTTGTGCGAAGAGGAATGTGAAGGAAAGGCGGGCGGAGACTTTGAGGGCGTCCATTTTCACTGGATGATGGAGGAGGTCGATGCAGGGGAGATAGAAGGTATCGCGTCAGACGGCGGCTCCGAGGGAGAAACACCCGATGCGGGACCGACGACAGGGGCAGACGGGGAAACTTCGTATGCAAAGTCTGGCTGCCAGGAGGACTGTGGGCAGACGTATGAGAAGTTCATTTCCATGAAGTACAGTTATACCTGGAAAGAATTTAAAGCGCGGGATGGATATATTCTGCATGATGAACATGCAGATGACCTGCCAATTGAGATTATCACAACCGATGCATCTGAGCATGGGGCAAATGCAGCCTTTGGAGGCGGATATTCGCGTGATGTGGTGCTGGGAACGAAGAGTGTGAGAAGGAGTCAGGGCATCGGAGAGGCTTCCGGAAATCAGAATGGAGAAAGTGCGGGGAAGAGTCCTGTATTTCCAGGGCCGTTAAAAATGCGTGTTTTGCCGCAGAGGATGGTTCTGTTTACGGCATTGGATGCAGCGCTTCTGGGGAAAGCGACACCGTCGGAGGCGGAGATAGGAGAAAAATCGCAAGATACAGGAAACAAAGCGGGGAGAAAGAGGAATAAGACAAGTGAAAACGAACAGGACATAAATGAAAAAGACAGAAAATTGACACAGGAGAAGAAGGAAGCAACTGCCTCGGAGATGAAAGTATCTATTTCGGACCATCTGGTAAATCGTGTCCAGAAAGGGTTTGTGTTTATTGATGAAGCGGATGATGATTTAGAAGAAGCAGAAAAAGCGGAACGTGCAAGTATTCGGCGATATATGGCAACCGGCTCAGATTTATTGACAACCGAGGCAGGTTTTTATACAAGCTGGCATTCACCTTCTTCGTTGTATCAAAATCCGCAGTTGTCACAAAGAACGGAAACACTGGCGGGTTCGGCAGCAGAGTCACTATTTTTCCCTGCCTATGAATCGGCGCTTGTTTCCGCGAGTGTGGGTTCAGCGATAGAGCCGGGAAGTGCTGGCAATTTCAGCCATTGCAATGGGGCAGACGGCGAGAAAGATGCCTGGAGGATCTACGATCACCGGACAGAGGGCGAGGTACATATCAATAAAAAGGATCTGGATCTGAAAAAGGGCGAAAATGAGTCTTACAATGCGCTTGGGGACTCACAGGGGGATGCAACGCTGGAAGGCGCAGTGTATGGCTTGTTTGCAGCAGAAGATCTGCTGCATCCGGATGGGAAAACAGGGGTAGTTTACCGGGCCAATCATCTGGTGGCGGTGGCGACGACAGACAAAAATGGAGATGCCTCGTTTCTGGCATGTACAGAGGCGCCGGGGCGAACCTATGATTATTCGAAAGGGTCGATTGCGGATGCAGCAGATGGATGGCGAAAGAAAGCGCCGGGAAATCTGTATACACAAGATGCGGCGATCGATGACTATACGGCAGATAAAGCCTGGGAGCGGATTTATTATAACAATACGTCAAAGAATGGGAATGCCTGGATTGGACGCCCACTTCTGATGGGGGAATATTATGTCAAGGAATTAAGCCGATCCGAGGGCTTTGAACTTTCGGTTGGAAATAAACTTCACGCAGTTACAAACCTGGGACAGGATCTGGAGGCGGCGGTCCTGGAACCGGGAGAAGGATATGCCCATATTTCCATGCAGATGTATGGGGAAGAGCAGGCAGGCGATGGCGGAGCTGATACGAATGAAATTTTCTTTTCGGCAGAGTCAAAGGACACGAAAGAGGGAGTTTATGAGATTGTGGTATCAGGGCTGCCGGAGGGCGTGAGCTTTTATCGAAAAGACGAGGGAAAAGGAACGGTTTCGGTGGAAGCTGGGACAGGTGAGTATGAAAAAGTTTATACCGGGGAACTGGCAGTGGCAGAGAACGACTATCAGTATCCAAAGTACAATGCGGATGGCACGCCGATGAATAAAAAGGTTCCGATTGAGTATGCGGCGGGGTGGATGCGCCAGGTCCGGGTGCAGGAACTTGTGCCGGAGACAGTGGAAGCAGTTCTTTTGCAGGCAGAAACGGGAATGACCGAGGAAGAAAATGCGGACAAGCTGGCAAAGATATTTGATGTGGATGACTTTTGTTATTTGAAAGGGAAAGCCGAGCGGGTACTCCGCAGACATGCGAAAATAACACCGAGGACACCGGGAGCAGGTGGAAATGTATATTCCAGTATCTATACCGGCGTATTTGACCGGGGCGTCCGGGAAGGAGAGCGGGACGTGTACGGCGTCAGCGGTGTGACGCCGGGAGAAAAGGCAGAAAAAACGGTGTATGGTTCGCCGGTCCAGACGATTGCGGTGCCGAAAACAAAAGATGGAATCTCAATGACAGTGGGAGACGTGATCACTTCCGTTCTGGATTTTTATCATACCCATCCATATATCAGCTATGGCGGTCTGGACGCGGTGCAAGAGTCTTCGGATTCGTTTGAATTTACGGTATATGCAGGAATTTTAGGAATACCGGAGAATTTCATGGTACTGGGAAGTGATCCGGAGAAAGACAGCCTGATTTTTCACCGGGCAGAGTGGCTGCCGGAGAATATGGAAATGTGTCCGCGTTATGTGTATATACCATATTCAAATAATCGAGGGCGGGATGCATTTGGAACGTATACTGATTATAGGGAAACTACCGCTGGAAATCAGGTGATGGCGTCGGCACTTTTGCAGACCGATGCTGTGATTGAGGGAGATGGTACGATTGTTCCGAAGGAAAATGAGGTAAATGTCTATTACAAAACCGGGGAAATTCCGTATGATGCGGATGGGCAGCCGATCCAGGTAGTTGTTTACCGGGAAAAGACAGAAACACAGCAGCGGGAGGTAACGGAGACAAAATGGGTTCATCAGGCAGCAGCCCGGAATGCAGATGGGAGATACATACTGCGGGTCAACGCGAATTTTACCGACAGTTTTGGCGTGAAAAAAACAAATGCAGGCGTGCTGGAAGAGCTGGGATTTAAGGCGGTATTGAAAGAGAAGAAGGTTACACTGAACGAGGAAGAAGCCGCAATGCTGGGAAATGGTTTCTTTGCCGGCCACCAGATGAACAGTTCCAGCTATTACACGTGGATAAAACAGGCGCGGGCAAAGGCATATGTCGATTCTGGATGTTCCGGCTTGACAGGGGATGATTCCTATGTGGTCCCGGTGGCACTGGCGTACCCGGGGCAGGAGACCACCTATCAGGATGCCGGGACAAGGAAAGAGCCGCTGGGTGTACTGGAGCGAGTGATCCGCCAGAAGATAAAAATCGTCAAAAATATAGCGACGACACCGGAGGGCACCTATGCACATAACACTTATGCGGAAAGTGGGCACACCGATCCGTTTACGGAAAAAGAGGGAGGAAACGAAAATGTCGCTTCAGTACTGCCAAATTTCCGCTTTAAGCTCTATTTGAAATCCAATCTGGAACGTCTGTACCGGAATACGGATGGCGAAATCGTGTGGATGAACCGGGATGGGGAAGTCGTCTCGTTGCCGGAGGTAAAAAAGAATTTTCCACGGCTTAGAGAATCCTTTGCTCCGGTTCAGAAAATTTTCACGCAGGTAATTCATAAAAAAGATTCCCAGACGGCTGGTTCCGTCAATAACAATGTCTGGGGCAGCGCAGTGACGGCCAAGGAACGTCTGTATGAATATGGAAAAGACGGGCAGATCGCGGATTCGAAAGAGGTCAATCAGGGATATACAAGACTTCTTGAGACGGTCATGCGGACCAAGGAAGATGGAGCGGGAGCGGTACGGGAAGTTTCCGGCTATCAGTATGAGAAATTTTTCGATGCGATGGCGGTGGCGAACCGGGATAAATGGCAGCGGGCAGATGCAGCAGATACATCCTTTAAGCCGTTTGCGTGGATCCGTACGGGCATTTTTGGAACCGGTGGCGGAGAAATAAAAGATCCGGCGCATCATAACAATGCGGCGATACAGAACCAGAGCCGTACATCGGAAGCAGCCATAGAAAATGCAAAACGGTCGGATGCTGTCCGTCAGTTTGCGATGGACTGGTATTTGAAGGATGAGGTAAAGAAGCAGAACATTCAAGCATCGGGCGGACAGGAAGGCTACCCGGATTATATCTATGATGAAGCATTACATCAGGCAATTTTAAAAGCAGAGGAATATTTGAAGCCGTTTTTCTCCTATGATTTGGACGATTTATACGCGATTGAGTGGGACAGCGCGGAAAATGGAGGTTCCGATCGGGACAAAACAACGTTGTCAGCAGAAAAATTAAAAAAATCCGAGGAAGGTTATTATTATGGCGTTTCGAAATACCTTCCTTACGGAACCTATGTGGCAGTCGAGCAGCAGCCGTATTCGGGAGCACTGGAAGATTTCAAAAACCAGCATTATCGGATCGACCAGCCGAAAGAAATAGAAGTCCCGTCGGTTTATAAGGCAGGTGGAAACCTCGTATCTCCGGAAAAAAAGTCAGCGGATTATCAATATGACGCCTCGGCATCGCCGGAAACGCTGGCGGCGAACTATCAGATCCGGATGAATGAAGAGTGGGGAGATACAAATCAGGCGGATTTGAGGAAATATGTGATCCGCGCACATGGACAGGATGGAACTTATGAGATTTATAAGTATGGTCTGGATGCGGATAAACGGCAGGGAACGATCTCCTATCCAGGCGGAAGCTATGACTACAGCGGATTTTCGCCCGCTCAGAGGGAAATGGCGCCGTACAAGGACATTTATCGGTCTGAAAATGCAAACAGCCGGTACCGGAGCAACGAGAAGGTAGAAAGCTATTACCGTTATGGTTCGATCTCAGAGCAGGCAGGGTGGGCAGATTCAGTGGAATATCCGTATGGAGAGAAGACGGATGATAACAATCCGGCGGGATTTTATCTGAAAGATCATGTCAGGACAATCACCGGGGCGCTGACCGGGTTTGACGGGCGGTATTTTCAGGGATTGGTGCCTTACAGTGTGACAGAACCGGCGGCGGAGTCCGCCTATGATGCGTTGGGATTTACCGGCTACGCGGATGGAAAATACCGGAATACGTTTTATGCTGCAAAGCTTCGGATTGAAAAACTAGATTCGGAGACGGGAGAGAATATTCTGCATGATGATGCGGTGTTCGCTATTTATGCCGCCAGCCGGGACACGTCGAAGTACAGCGAGGGGGAGGTGCAGTTTTATGAAAAAGATACACAGGTGACAGCCAGCCGGGAATTTTTGGAGGCAATGGGGGCAAAGAAAATCGCGCCGGTTGATTTGAAAACGCTAATTCCGTCAAAATACCCCTGGAAAGCACCTTATACAGGAAAATATACAGGCATAATCCCGGCAGGAACTCCGATTTGCAGTGAAACCGATCAGGTGGTGATGCAGGATGCCTTTGGGACGCGGACGGGCACATTCCGGGTTTATTCGACGCTGCAGGATTTTGGTGGTTTGGGGAAAACTCTGCCGTCCAACCAGAATACAGGATATCTGATCACGCCGCAGCCGCTGGGAGCAGGAGCCTATGTGTTGTGTGAATTATCTGCACCGGAAGGATACGTGAGAACGAAACCGATAGCGGTGGAAGTGTATTCGGATGAAGTGACGTATTATCGGGACGGAGAGCGCGGTCAGCGGGTGGCAGCTGCCGTGTATGAAGAAATGGTAACCCGGATAAGCAGCAACGGAGAAGCAGTCCGGAACCCGGATGGAACGAAGCCAAATGGCAATAAGCCGCAGGACCGGGGGGATGTGGCGCGGATTTATGTAGGAAATACGCCGATCCGGCTGGAAATCGCGAAAGTAAAACAGGAGGAAACGGAGATTTTGTTTGAGTTGAGCGATCGGCGAGAGGGAACTTTGACCGAGCTTTCGAACCGTTATGGTCTTGAAAATCTGGAACTGGCGTACAATGCGTCGGGAACATTCCTTGGGTATGGGTGGTCAAAGGGCTGGCTGGATAGTCTGAGGGCAAAACAGGAAGCCGGGGAGTGGATTGACCTGATTTATGAGGATCAGGTTTTTACTGGAAAGGCGATCTGGCATCGGGTTCCAGATACGGCGCACGCACTCAACCGCTATCTTCCAGGTGCATCGATGTGCCTGTATGATGCGATCGAGGTAAAGAAGAACGGGGACAATGAGGACCGGGCGTATGCCGGTGTCAATGTGGTGCGCGATTCGTTTGGAAATGTGATCCGGATGTATGTGCAGAAAGGTTATGCGGGAAACCGGCTTCTGTATGTGAAGGATAAAGAACAAGAGGGGGAAGGTAACAAAGGAGAAAATAACAATTATACACGATATACGCAGGATGACCGGTTCAACGACCAGGGGAAAGGCAGATGGATTCTCAAGCGGGTTGAACGCGAAGATACAGACATTTTATATTACGATCTCGGGGCTCTGGAGGTATTTACGACACTCCGGGGCGTGCGGTATGCCTATAACGAAAAGGGCGAACTGGTGCGTCCAAAAGACGGCGAACCGATCTATGCGATGAAAGACGGCGTTCCATTTCTGGAAATTGTAAGCCCCAGCTATGAAGAATTGGCGTACAGCCGGAAAGAAAGGCGGTTTGAATACGTTCCGTCCGGGACAAAATTCTATCATCTGGCATCAGACGGAAGCCGGGACAGCGAGGTAGAACCGTACACGGGAATGGCATATGTGACGGAGGAGAAAACCGGCAAAACATTGGTGTGGGTGGTCCGGATATCGAAGGATCGCTATGAAAATGTGATTGCCAGGGATAAGATAAAGACTGGCCGCGTGGCAACGATGTGTGCTGATACGGAACAGGAATACACGATCGGGACATATGACGGAGGCCTGCTGCAGCCCCATGTCAATCCGGTTTTGAATGAAAATGGGCTGCCGGTTTATTACCAGCGTTCCGATCAGACCTATATCAAAGGATATCCCGTTTATGATCGGGATGGCGATTATGTGCGTTACCGATACAGCGATCTTCTCAGAGCTTACAATGCCAATGCATGGGATCTGCAGTTGAAGGCAGCGCTCTATGATATTGGAAATGATCCGGAAAAACGGGAAGATGACCGACCACTGTACCATCGTCAGGGTGAGGCGTATCTGATGGAAAACAGCTGGATAACCGGGGATGAAATGCCAAACGATCCGTTCCATACACGGATCAGAGATGGGCAGGTGGACGTTTTAAAACGCGTCCCGGTGGGAACGTATATTTTAGAGGAGACGCGTGCCCCATCCGGTTATGCGAAACGGATGCCGGCAGGTCTTACGGTAGAGGAAACCTGTGAGGTACAGGAGCTGTACCTTACTAACCGCCCGATCACGGTACAGATCGAAAAGATCGACGCGCCAGAACAATATCAGCAGCCAGTCCGGGACTATGATCGCATTTTGAACGAATCGGATTCTAAGACCTGGGAGGAAGGAAAAGGGGGGTATACGTTTTCAAGTGTGGAAGGAGCCGTGTTAGCGCTCTATCCGGCAAAAAGAGTTGCGAGTGATGATTTGGAAGCACATCCGTCCGGGTATTATCTGGAAAAGAAAGGGGAACTTCCGGCGAACTGGACGGTACTAGATGAGAGAAACCAGAAAAAGACAGTGACTGCCAAATGGACCGTCGGAAAGACGCCAATGGTATGGGAGGGGATGCCGGCAGGCGATTATATTCTCGAGGAGATAGAGACGCCTTCGGGATATCTGACAAATCAAATAGAGGTGGAAATCCAGGAAACTTCTAAGCTGCAGCTCATCACGATGCAGGAGGATCATATAAAAACCGCCTTTTTCAAATATGAGGAGAAGGATGGAAAAAAAGAATGTCTGCCGAATGCATATGCGGCGGAGCTGACCCTGTACGAGGCAGTGACAGATGAAAATGGAATTGTCATGGAAGCGGATGGAACACCGCGCTATGACCGGGAAAAACGGGTGACGAGCTGGAAGACCGAAGATGCGAAAGCCTACAGCCAAGGAAGCGACAGCTTTGCAGCCCGCTATCAGAAGCTGTATGCAGAATATCACACAAGGTTTAACACGGTTGCATGGTGTGGATATACCGCTGAAAAACAGGAAGAAACGGCGACAGAACAGGGCGAATCAGTGCGTCAGCTCTGGAATCTGGGAAATGGTTCGCAGGTGCTTGTTCAGGTAACGAAAAATCTGCAGCCGGATGGAAAAGCAGGCTACAGCTATGATTTCCGCTGGAATTACCAGACGGAGGGGACTCTGGTCAGTTATGATACCTCCGATGGGATTCACCGGATTGATTATTTACCGCTGAATCCGACGAAAAATGATTTGGCTTCGAACAGAAAGAAAGGCTATTACGTTCTGGTGGAGACGAAAACACCAAGCGGCTATCAGAAAGCAGCACCGAAGCCGGTGATTGTCGAAGAAACTGCTGAAATTCAGCTTTACGGGCTGGAAAACAGGGCAAAGTCTGTCTATATTTCCAAGCTGGGAAGATCAGGAGAGGCATCCGAAGAGACAATTTATCTGGCAGGCGCAGAACTTGCTGTTTTCCGGGCGGCACAGGATGGAAGCCTGATGCAGGAAAAAGAATATTTAGTGGAACGCTGGATTTCTGGATCGGATGGAAAATTTACAGAGGAAGAAGCAGAAAAACAGGAGATTCCGGCAGGCTGGAAGGCAGGGGACTGGAAGCCGCATCGGATTTCTCCGATTGCCTATGGAGTGTATTATCTGGTGGAACTTTCGGCACCGGCAGGTTATCGCCTCATGGAACCTAAGAAATTTACGGTGGCGGCTGCTTCGGAGGAGACAATCGAAGCGGTTAATACGTTGAAACAGGGACGGGTTCGGGTTGAAAAGGTGGATGAGAGAAAGCCAGAGGAAAAACTGGCAGGTGCGGTGTTTGAAGTGAAAAACAGAGAGACGGGAGAAAAGGTTCAGATGGAGACAGACGAGAGCGGTCAGGCGGAAAGCCCGTTTCTGCCAATCGGAACGATAGGGGAGAATGGAAGCTGGATTCCGTACCATTACGAAGTCCGTGAGACGATGCCGCCGGATGGATATCAACTTATTCCGCGCGTGTACGAGGTGCTGATGGAAGATCAGAAGGAATGCGAGGTGCTAACGTATGATCTGACGGTGCCAAATGAAACAACGAAAATCAAAATTTCCAAGCTGGATTTCGATACGGGTCTCTTTGTGTCAGGAGCAAAGCTGGCAGTGTATGAAGCGGGATTTTTGGATGGTGTGTACACTGAAGCGGGTGAGGCATTGGAAACCTGGATCTGCGATGGGAAAACACACGTGATAGAAGGAAAGCTGATTGCCGGGCACACGTATCTTCTGAAAGAACTGGAAGCGCCGGATGGATACACTGTGCAGAAACCGATGATTTTCACGGTGTCAGATACAGGCAGGGGGATTAACGCAGCCAGAGATGGTGCAAATGCGCTGGAGATAGAGACAGCAGACGGTTTATTTGACAGCATAACGTCTCTGCAGGTGCAGGGAAGAAAAGCGCTTCGTCTGGTGAGAACTCTGTGGGATTTGGACAGTGGGGAAGAATTTGTACTTGCTTCACTGATGGAAGCTTCTGTGCCTTATCTGGAACGAGAAAAATGTGAAAAAGAGGGGGTGGCGGAAGGACATCGTTTCGAACTGCGGGAGATCATTGAGTTCAGTGACGGCAGCCGCCGGACGATAGAAAAAAATACATTCCGTCTGAATTGGGATGAGAACGGACATTATCCGCTGACGCTTAGAACATTAAAAGGAACGAGGTATCGTCTGGAAGAATATCATCAGAAAGAGACAGATGGCAGGGAAGTGGAAAGCTGGATCCCGGAAAACAGAGATGGCTTGGGATATATCCATGAAATACGAAATCCGGAATACAGCGACCCTTGTGGCATCCGCGCCGTTTCCCCGATTGGAAAAGACGGAGCAGCGGTGCTGCCGGGAAGTGTAATTGTATATGAAATTACATATCGGAATCAGTCAGATAAAAAAGAAAATATGAAGATTGGACTGGAAATTCCAGCTGGGTGTGAACTAATGACAGCGGCTTCGATGGGCGGAGCGGAACAAATAGGTGAATCCTGGTATTGGAATATAGAGAATGTGGCAGCCGGATCAGGAGGCATTCTGCGGGTGGCTGTTCTGGTTGGAGAGCATATAAATGAAAACGGACAGGAAAATCATTCTGGTATGACGGTAACGGCAACGATATGGGGAAAAACGGGCAAAAGCTATGAATCCTTCCATCCAATTCTATCTCCGGGCGCAATTGCTATCGCCGGGCGGGTGACGGGAACTGCCGCGGCGTTGTTAAGGCAGATAGATATAACATATACGTTATACTTAAAGAATGCGGAGGGAAAAGAGCTTCCAGGCTTGATTTCGTACACAGGTTCTAAATCGGGAACGCTGCGAAGTGGAGGAAGCCTGACGCTTTCTTGTGGCGAATCGGTTGTTTTGACAGGAATGCCGTGGGGAACCAACTATGAGGTTCGGGCACAAGTTCCGGCACAGACTCCGGATGGACTGCCGATCGAGTGGAAGAGTACAGGAAGCACGGGACGGACCTTCCGGCAGGGAAATACAGTGCTCTGGGAATTTCATCAGAATGATCGGTCGGTGCGTGAAGTGCTCAAACGTGGGAATAGATACCGCCTGGTTGAACTGCTGGAACTGGACGGTGGAAAAACGGAAGAGGTGGAGTCGAATCAGATGATTTTTTCTCTGGGGGACGATGCACAGATAGATGGAATTGGAATGATAGATTCCCCGACAAAGCTGGTCTTTTCAAAGACAGATCTGGGCGGAACGGAGCTTCCGGGTGCTCAGATAGAGATTCTGGATCAGTCTGGAAATGTAATCGAATCATGGATTTCTGCGGATCATCCTCATGAGATAATTGGAACGTTGACACCGGGAAAGAGTTATATAATGCGCGAGACGGGAGCGCCGGATGGATTTGCGTATGCGGAAGAGATTCCATTTACTGTTTCCGAGGATGGAATGGTCGAGCGGATTTCCATGCAGGACAAGCCGACGCACGTGGAAATCACAAAATACAGTGTGACGGGAGAAAAGGAACTGCCGGGGGCGCGGATGGAACTCTGGGAGGAGAAGGAAGGCGGAACCTTGGTTGATTCGTGGGTATCTGATCGGGGCGCCCATGTGATAAAAGGAAAGTTAAACGCTGGAAAAAACTATGTGCTGGTAGAAAAAACAGCGCCGGATGGGTACTGGAAAGCAGAAAAAGTGACATTTACGGTATCACTGGACGGTCGAGTCGATCAGGTGAAGATGTATGACAGACCGACGGAAGTGCAGGTGGAGAAGCGGAAATGGAGGGAGCAGAAAGGAGATAGCGAATTTGTAAAAGGTGCCCACCTGAGGATTTCTGATGAGACTGGAAAGGTAATATTGGAATGGATTTCTGAAGAAAAGGAGAAATGTATACAGGGCATTTTAAAGGAGGGCTGCCGCTATATTCTGGAAGAGCTGAAAGCGCCGGAGGGCTACGAAAAAGCCGAACCAGTTTCATTTACGGTTTCAGAGGGCGGAACGGTGACGGTTGTGCAGATGTATGACCGTTTGAAGCCGGAGAAGCCGGGGCGACCGGGACACGGTCAGCCGGAACATCCAAAGAAAGTGATAGAAGAGCTGAAAGAGGGCTATTTAACAGTTCACGTGCCAGAGTCGATCTGTGGAGATGGGAAAATTGTTCTCGACGGCAGACAGATGAAGCCGCTTCCGAAGATGGGATATGGAGAATCAGCCACCTGGGAAGTAGAAGGTGCTTATCAGATCGAGGACGAAAAAGAGCGTCTGAATGAAGCAATTTCACTGATTTGGAAGTGGAAACTGGTGATTGGACTGATATGTATGAGCGCTGGGGCAGGGCTGGCGCTCGCAGAACGGCGAAGAAAGGAGGAAAATATAAAAAAGAATATGGAGAGGAATGATAAGGGCAAGGAGGAGTAAAAAAATAAGAGAAAAATCAAAATCGATCAGATGGCAGAAAAAGGGAAGGGAGGGATTTTATGGATCAGATGGCGAAAGGGCTGCTCTTCGGAGCAGCCGTACTGAGCCAGGCGGCTGCGGGATGTTTCCCCGCTGCCGCGGCATCCATCGATCGGGTCAGGATTCGGCTGGCAGCAGAAGAGCTGGATGAAATGGGAATGCCTGTTTTGGAGGCGGAAAGCCGGGACAGGGCATATAGCGTCACTGGTGTGGAACGAATCTCCGGTGATCCGGCAAGCGGACCGGCGATGGATAGGGCAGAGGTGGGAAAAAAAGAAAATGAACAATATAAAGGGAGCATACAAGCCGACTCTGAAAATATAGGTACCAAAGAAGTTTCTTTAGAAGAACGAAAGATAGAAGAAATCCGTGCAGAAGAACCTGCTCCGGAAATTCTATACGAAATAGAGCTGGAATCCGACGCAGAAGATTCTTTTTCCGTCCTTCGCCAGGAGGACATCCAGTTTTCAGGGCTTGGCGCGGTATGCAGCAAGGCAGTTCGGAAAGATAATGGCACTACGTTGCTTTTGACGATCGAATTACAGGATGTCGGAGAGATAATAGGAACGGTGGATGCAGCAGTCTGGGCGGAAAGAGGAATTGGCAGGGGGAAGAAAGCGCCGGGGGCTTCGGCATATTTGGTGATGCTTTACCGGGATGCGAAGCGTGTCGGACATCCGCATCGGACGAGTGCTGAACAGTACGATTTTGTACCGTTGATGCAGACTGCGGGTGTATATCATTTTAAAGTGATTCCTCTGACAAAGCAGGGAAAGCGTGGTCAGGCAGCAGAATCGGCATGGAGGAACGTGACGGAGGCAGAGGCAGCTCAAAACCGGGAAGAATGGGGAGGAAAAAAGCCGGGATGGCAGCCAGAAGGGGAAATTCCATCGTATATTTTAAAAGATGGTGCATACCCGCAGATGGATTCTCTTTTGATTGGCGAAAAGTATGAGCAGTTTAATGAAAAGGGGGAAAACGTGTCGCGAACCGTAATATTTTGAGGATTTTCGTATAATTTATAAAAATCAGTTGAAAAAGCAGAAGAAATGTGATAGCATACCTCACATAAGTTCGTTCCTGTTTACTGAACCGTCCTGATGAGTGATCGAAGGTCAGTCAGGCAGGGACACTCTGGAGAGTCTCCAAGAAGGAGCGCCGAAGGTGTAAGACGGATGCACGTCCATGGTATTCGTTGATCTCTCAGGCAAAAGGACAGGGCATACAACCAATCACAATGGAACCAGGGGATGAGTTCTATTGTATGCATATGTTCTACTCTTTGGAGAGCTGATTTGTATCAGCTCTTATTTTATTACTCGATCCCGGATTTACAAAAGAGCCGGAATCGTAACGAAAACATAGAGGAGGATAAAAAATGGACACGATTTTGACACTGGTAAACAAAGGCAATGATTTTCTGTGGAGTTTTCTTCTGCTGATTCTGCTGTGTGGAACGGGCATCTATTACACGATTCGTCTCAAATTCATCCAGGTAAGAAAATTTGGCGAGGGCTGCAAGCATGTGTTTGGACATTTCAGCCTGAACGGAGAAAAACATGAAAAAGGGGAAATGAGCCCGTTTCAGTCGATCATGACGGCGATCGCAGCACAGGTTGGTACTGGTAACCTGGCAGGTGCGGCGACAGCGCTGTTTGGCGGCGGTCCGGGTGCAATCTTCTGGATGTGGCTGAGCGCGTTCTTCGGAATGGCAACCATCTACTCCGAGGCGGTTCTGGCACAGAACTACAAGACAGAGGTAAATGGTGAGGTGACAGGCGGACCTGTCTACTACATCAAGGCGGCATTTAAAGGTAATCTTGGAAAGGTATTATCCACTCTATTTGCTATCTTTATTATTTTAGCACTTGGGTTTATGGGCAATATGGTACAGTCCAACTCGATCGGTGCTGCGTTTACAGAGGTATTTCAGGTATATGGAATCAATATTCCGCCGATCACGATCGGCCTTATGCTGGCAGTACTGGCAGGATTCATTTTCATTGGTGGAACCAAACGTCTGGCAGCTGTGGTAGAGAAGGTTGTGCCAGTTATGGCAGGCGTTTACATTGTAGGAAGCCTGATTCTGATTGGTCTTCATATCAATCACGTGCCGACGGCATTTATGATGATCATCAAGGGCGCGTTTGATCCGAAAGCGGTAATGGGTGCTGGTGCTGGTATCACCGTCCGCGAAGCAATCCGTTTTGGTGTAGCGAGAGGACTTTTCTCCAATGAGGCAGGTATGGGTTCCACACCGCATGCTCACGCACGTGCGAAAGCAGAAAGCCCGCATCATCAGGGGCTTTGTGCGATGATCAGTGTCTTTATTGATACATTTGTTATTTTAAATCTGACCGTATTTGCAGTCCTGACAACGGATGCGATGAGCTCCGGCAAGGATGGTACAGCGCTGACACAGGCGGCATTCATGCAGAGTTTTGGAAACTTTGGTTCTATTTTTATTGCGATCTGCCTGCTGTTCTTCGCATTTTCGACGATTCTGGGATGGCATTTCTTTGGCCTGACGAATGCAAAATATCTGTTCGGCGAGGGCGCGGCAAAGGTTTATTCCTTCATCGTTGTGATTTGTATTGTCATTGGTTCTATGTTAAAGGTAAATTTAGTATGGGCTTTGGCAGATTTCTTCAACGCGCTGATGGTTATTCCGAACGTTTTGGCATTACTTGCATTGAGTCATGTGGTTGTGGCGGCTGACCGGAAAGCGGAAGCGATCACGAAAAATGTGACACAGGCATATCGGGCTGCAGAAGAAAAGTAAGAGCAAATAAAGAGAAGATAAAAGGTAACTGTTCAGTAGGTCTGCGCATTTACTGCGCTGACCGTACGAAAACATGGGCCAGCAGGCAAAAATCCCATTGCCGTAGGCAATTTTTAATGGATTTTTGCGCGTGACTGTGAAGGTACTGAACAGTTACGATAAAAGTGAATTGTAAGCGTAAAAAGCGAGCGTTAAACAATCATTCAAAAAAAGACCTGCTTATGTAGTGAAATACATAGGCGGGTCTTTTTTAAACATAGGAAACTTCGTTCTATGACAAAGAACGCTCCGCGGGATGCGCACTCGCGCGAAGAAGAAACATGTCGCAAGCGACTGCGCTCGGCACGAGAATGTGCCAAGGCACATTCTTTTTTAACTGAGATAAATAAGAAAAATGGAGAAGGATACCAGGAAGGTACAGCGGTTCAGCAGGGATCGCACTTTTCTGATATCCTTTTGTTTCATAAAGAAAAATATAGGAGTACAACAGAAAATATGAAAAAACAAGAAAATACAGGCAAAATCATTGGAAAGATGTTCGGAGAAGCCAGGGCACTTGGCGTCACTGCCTTAGCGGCGGCAGTCATGCTTTCCGGATGCGGAAACGCTGGAAATCAGGCGCAGAAAGGCGGTTCCGGCGCAGAACAGACGGAAAATACCCAAACAAGCGTTATTATCGCGATGCCGCCGACTTCAGAGCCGGAGGCGGGCTTTGATCCGGCATATGGCTGGGGCGCGGGCGAGCATATGCATGAACCGCTGATCCAGAGCACCCTGACGGTGACAGAAGCAGATTTGAGTATCGGGTATGATCTGGCAACAGATGTGGAGACCTCCGAGGATGGAATGACATGGACGGTGACGATTCGCGACGATGCGAAATTCACGGATGGCGAGGCGCTGACCGCGGAGGATGTGGCATTCACTTATAACACATTGAAAGAGACGAGTTCCGTCAATGATTTTTCAATGCTGAAACAGGCGGAGGCGATTGATGATGTGACGGTTGTGTTTGAGATGGAACGTCCGTTTGCTATCTGGTCATACACGATGGCGGTGACGGGAATTGTGCCGGAGCATGCATATGGAACGGATTACGGCACACATCCGATCGGTTCCGGGCGATATATCCTGAAACAGTGGGACAAGGGGCAGCAGGTGATTCTGGAAGCCAACCCGGATTATTATGGGGATGCGCCGAAGATGCGGCAGGTTACGATTCTCTTTATGGAAGAGGATGCGGCATTTGCGGCGGTGCGCGCCGGGCAGGTAGATGTGGCGTACACGGCGGCGTCCTATGCAGACCAGTCGGTTCCAGAATTCAGTCTTTTGGACTGTGAGACAGTGGACAACCGTGGATTTAACCTCCCGGCAGTGCCGGAGACGGTACGGGAGGATGGCGTAAAAATCGGCAATGATTTTACCGCGGATGTGCAGGTGCGCCGGGCGCTCAACCTGGCGATTGACCGGCAGGAAATGATCGATCATGTGTTAAATGGTTACGGCAGCCCGGCATATAGTGTCTGTGACAAGATGCCGTGGTACAACGATGAAATGGAGAACATTTCCTATGATGTGGAGAAGGCGGAAGAGATGCTGGATGCGGCGGGATGGAAGAAAAATGCCGACGGCATCCGCGAAAAGGATGGAGTGAAAGCCATTCTGGAATTTCTCTATCCGACCGGGGATTCGGTGCGTCAGGCGCTGGCAGCCGATACGGCGCAGCAGTTAAAAGAGATTGGAATTGACGCATCGATCCGCGGCACCGGCTGGGATACTGCGTATGACGAGGCACAGTCGCAGCCGCTTCTCTGGGGCTGGGGCGCGCACACGCCGATGGAATTTTATAATATTTACCATACAAAGGCAGATACGGGGCTGGCAGAATATTCGCCGTATACGAATGAGACCGTGGACGCTTATATGGATGAGGCACTGGCAGCACCGGATCTGGAAAGTTCATATGAATTGTGGAAAAAGGCGCAGTGGGACGGCGAGACAGGCGTTTCAGCCGAGGGTGATCTTCCGTGGATCTGGCTGGTGAATGTCGATCATCTGTACTGGGTGAGAGACGGGCTTCATGTTGCAGAGCAGAAGGTGCATCCGCACGGTCACGGCTGGTCCATCGTCAACAATGTCGATCGGTGGTACTATGAGTAGGATGAAATGGTTTGGGCGCAGTCTGCTGCACCTGATTCTGCTCCTTTTGGCAGTCAGTCTGGTATCGTTTCTGCTGGTGTCGATGTCTCCGGTCGATCCGCTGCAGACGAATGTCGGGCAGACGGCGCTCGGCTCGATGGCGCCGGAGCAGATCGAGAAACTGCAGGCGTACTGGGGCATTGGTGTGCCGGTCTGGAAGCGCTTCTTTAGCTGGATTTCGGGCATCTGTCATGGTAATTTTGGCATTTCCCTTCTGTACCGCAGACCGGTGCTGGAGGTGATCGCGGAAAAGGCGTCTGCGTCAGTGTGGCTCCTTCTGTCTGCGTGGCTGTTTTCGGGAATCGTGGGGATATTTTTAGGAATTGCAGCGGCGGCAAAACGGGGCAAGTGGGTGGATCGCCTGATTACGGGCTATTGCATCGTGATCGCGGGAACGCCGTCCTTCTGGCTGGCGCTGGTGCTGATGCTTCTCTTTACAGTGCAGCTTCCCATCTTCCCAATCGGGTTCAGTGTCCCGGTGGGAATGGCGGCGGACGAGGTCAGCCTGGCGGATCGCCTGTATCACGCATTTCTGCCGGCGTGTACGCTGGGACTTACAGGGATTTCTTCGATTGCGATGCACACGCGCGAAAAAGTGATTGAGATTCTGGAAAGTGATTACGTACTCTATGCGCGGGCGCGGGGCGAGAGCGGCTGGCGGCTGATTTTCCGGCATGGACTCCGCAACCTGCTTCTCCCGGTAATTACGCTGCAATTTGGCTCGATCAGCGAGATTTTCGGCGGTTCGGTGCTGGTGGAACAGGTCTTTTCCTATCCGGGACTCGGACAGGCGGCGGTCACGGCGGGGCTGGGAAGCGATATCCCGCTTCTGATGGGAATTACACTCATCAGTGCCGTGCTTGTATTTGCAGGAAATGCAGCGGCGGATGGGCTGTACCGGCTGGTCGATCCGAGACTTAGGAAAGGAGGCAGGGCATGAGAAAGAAAACACTCTGGCTGCTGGGAATTTCCCTCCTTTTCCTGATTCTGGTGACAGTGCTTGGAATCGTCTGGGAGGATGCCGCACAGCAGGTCGATTTTGCGAGAAAAAACCTGCCTCCGGGAACCGGCGGGGTGTTTGGAACCGACTGGATGGGGCGGGATATGCTGAAACGGACGGTTGCGGGGCTTTCTTTAAGCATCCGGCTGGGCCTCCTGACCGCGGCGATCAGCGCCGCGGTGGCATTGGCGCTTGCATTGCTGGCGTCGCTTGGCGGGGGACTGATGGATTCATTGGTATGCGGGCTGATTAATCTGGTAATGGGAATCCCGCACATGCTTCTCCTGATCCTGATTTCCTACAGTCTGGGAAAGGGATTCCGGGGTGTGGCAGCCGGGATTGCCCTGACGCACTGGGCGTCGCTGGCGAGGCTTTTGCGGGCGGAAATCTTACAGATCCGGGAAAGTCCGTATGTGCGGATCTCCGAAAAACTGGGGAAAAAGCCCTGGTGGATTGCCTGGAACCACATCGTCCCGCAGGTATCGCGGCAATTTGTGACCGGGTTAATTCTTCTCTTTCCCCATGCGATTCTTCATGAGGCGGGCGTGACCTTTCTGGGCTTCGGTCTTTCCTCCGAGCAACCGGCGATTGGTGTTATTTTATCCGAGAGTATGTCGTACCTGATTACCGGAAAATGGTGGCTGGCGCTCTTTCCGGGCGCGGCACTGGTGCTGGTAACGCTGGGATTTCAGGCGATCGGGCAGAGCCTGGGGCGGCTGATGGATCCGGGGAGCGCGCATGAGTAGAGGATGCTGGGAATGAGGCAGAAAAACATATATTTTGATAAAATGATGCGATTAAGACAAAAACAATCAAAAACGATGCGGCTATCAGATTTGGAACAGACAGATGTTCTCAAAGAACGGAGATTGCGTGAAAATCGTGATTCCATGGAAAAGCCGATATTGAAAATTCAAAATCTAAACTTATATTTTACGCAGTACGCGCGTGGGCTTAGACGGCGCGAACTCCATCCGCTCCGCGACCTTTCCTGCAAACTTTTCAGTGGGGAGCTGACGGCGGTGGTCGGGGCGAGTGGTTCGGGAAAAAGCCTGCTGGCGCACGCGATTCTGGGAATCTTGCCGTACAACTGCCGGATGGAAGGAAAAATTTCCTATCAGGGAGAGGTTCTGGATGAGACGCGGCTTGCCGGGCTGCGGGGCAATGGGATTTCCCTGATTCCGCAGGGGGTTTCCTACCTCGATCCGTTGATGCGGGTCGGGGATCAGATCTGTGGCGGCAGAAAAGATGAAGCGACGCGGGCAAAATGCCGCCAGCTTTTGAAGCGGTACGGGCTGGATGAATCAGTGGAAAAATGTTATCCATTTGAGCTGTCGGGCGGCATGGCGCGGCGCGTCCTGATGGCAGCGGCACTGATGCAGGAGCCGAGGCTGATTGTGGCGGATGAACCGACACCGGGGCTGGAGGCGATGACCGCGCGCCATGTGATCCGTCATTTAAAAGAGATGGCACAGGACGGGGCAGCGGTGCTTCTGATTACTCATGATCTGGAACTGGCGATTGAGATGGCGGACCGGATTCTGGTGTTTTATGACGGGACGATTCTGGAGGAAGTAAAGCCGGAGAACTTCCGGGAGGGACGGAATCTGAAAGAGCCATACACGCAGGCGCTCTACCGGGCGCTGCCGGAACATGAATTTTTTGGAGGAGAATGAGATGTCACTAAAGGCAGAAAACCTATCTTTTTCGTATGAAAATGGAGGGCGCCACGTGCTGACGCGTATTTCCCTGAAAATTGAGCCAGGAGAGCGCGTGGGTCTGGTGGCGCCGAGCGGATATGGAAAAACGACGCTGTGCCGCCTGCTGGCGGGATATGAGAGACCGGAGGCGGGAACGGTAGAGATTGACAGCATACCAATTGAGAATATCCGGGGCTGTATGCCGGTGCAGTTAATCTGGCAGCACCCGGAGCAGGCGCTCAACCCACGCTGGCGGATGCGCCAGGTTCTCAGTGAGGGCGGTCAGGTGGATGAGGAGAGCCGGGGACGGCTTGGTATCCGGGAAGAATGGCTGGATCGGTTTCCATCGGAGCTTTCCGGCGGCGAACTGCAGCGGTTCTGTATTGCCAGAGCGCTGGCGGCAAATCCGCGGTATCTGCTGGCGGATGAGATCACCGCGATGTTTGACGCAGTGACCCAGAGCCAGATCTGGCAGGCGCTTTTGCATGAGGCAAAGGAGCGGGAGCTGGGAATGGTGATTGTGAGCCATTCGGAATCTCTTTTGAAGCGGATTTGCACGCGGCGGATTGATTTAAAGGCATTGCAGGAAAAGATGGCAGCAGTTTAGCCAGTTCACATATTGACAGAGCAAATCGGGATTTGACAAGGAGAAATGAGGAAGAAATGGATGTTCGGAAGCTGTTGGAAGAGGTAAAACGGGGGGATACGAGTATTGAGGAAGCGGAGAATGCATTCAAGAATCTTCCTTACGAAGATTTAGGGTATGCGAAGCTGGATCTGCACCGGAAATTGCGTTCGGGATTCCCAGAGACGGTGTTCTGCCAAGGAAAGCCGGATGCCTATCTGGCGGATATTTTCGAGACGCTGTACCGGGAAAATGGGGAAGTACTCGGAACGCGGGCGACGCCGGAGCAGTGGAATCTAGTGCGGGCGCGCATCCCGGAGATAGAATACGATCCGGTTTCAAAAATTTTGCAGGCGAGAAAATCATCGGAGACACTGCGGAAGCTGGAAGGGCTGGTGGCAGTCTGCACAGGCGGAACCGCGGATATCCCGGTTGCGGAGGAAGCTGCCAAAACGGCAGAATTTTTCGGCTGCCGCGTGGAGCGCTACTATGATATAGGGGTGGCGGGCATCCATCGCCTTTTATCCAAACGCGAGGAGATTGCGCGGGCAAACTGCGTGATTGCGGTGGCGGGAATGGAAGGCGCGCTTGGCACAGTTGTCGCCGGGCTGGTGGAAAATCCGGTCATTGCGGTTCCGACCTCGGTCGGCTATGGTGCAAGTTTTCATGGACTGTCGGCATTGATCACGATGATTAATTCCTGTGCGAACGGCATTTCGGTTGTAAATATAGATAACGGCTACGGCGCAGCATATTTGGCGGCGCAGATCAACCGCCTGGCGGTGCGGGAGCCGAAGAAGACGGCAGAGTGAGAGTGGTTTGTGATAATTGCATAAAAGCGAAAAACGGAAATGTATCAATAAAATGAGAAAAGTAGAGGGAGAAGTAAAAATGGATGAGAAAATCTTATATCTGGATTGTGCGTCTGGAATCAGTGGAGATATGACGGTTGGCGCACTGTTGGATCTTGGAGCAAGCCGGGAAAAACTGGTACGGGCACTGGACAGCCTGGGCGTATCCGGGTATCATCTGCATTTTGGGCGGACGAAGAAATGTGGAATCGATGCGTATGATTTCGATGTACATTTAGAGGAAGAAGAGCATCATCATGACCACGAACATGGTCATGAGCACGACCATAGCCATGATGAGCACGACCATGAGCATCATCACGATCATGAACACACTCACGACCATGAGCACAGCCATGATCACGCTCACACCCACGATCATATGCATCCTCACGTCCACCGCAACATCCATGACATTTTCGAGATCATCGATCGTCTGGATGCATCTGACCGCGTTAAAAACCTGGCGCGCCGGATGTTTGAGATTGTGGCGGGGGCAGAGTCGAAAGCACACGGAATCCCGGTCAGCGAGGTTCATTTCCATGAAGTCGGTGCAATTGACTCGATTGTGGATGTTATCAGTGCGGCATTCTGCCTGGAGGATCTGGGAATCCACCGCGTGGTGGTATCGCCGCTTTCCGAAGGTCATGGATTTGCGCGCTGCCAGCACGGTTTAATGCCGGTTCCGGTTCCGGCGACGGCAAATATCGCAGCGGCACAGGGCTTGGAACTGACGCTTCGGGATGTCGAAGGAGAGATGGTAACGCCGACCGGCGCGGCGATCGCGGCGGCATTCCGGACAGAAGCGGCGCTTCCGAAGAAGTACCAGATCGAAAAGATCGGTATCGGCGCCGGAAATAAGGATTTCGCGCACGCGAATATCCTGCGGGCGATGCTTCTGACGGATAAAACGGTGGAAGTAGAAACCGGAAAAGACGGTCACGACGAGAGCTCCATGTGGGTCATGGAGGCAAACCTGGACGACTGCACCGGCGAGGCGCTGGGATATGCGATGGAGGTGCTTCTGGAAGCGGGCGCCAGAGATGTGTGGTACACACCGGCATATATGAAGAAAAACCGTCCGGCGTATGTGCTTCATGTACTGACAACGGCAGAAAAACGGGAAGAATTAGAACAGCTTGTCTTCTCCTGTACGACCACGATCGGTGTGCGCCGTTATCCAGTAGAGAGGACGATACTGCCACGGGAAGTAAAGGAGATCCAGACCCGTTACGGGGCAGCAAAGGTAAAAATCTGCAAGCGCGGCGGCGTGGATACGTGCTATCCGGAGTATGAGAGCGTGCGCGCGATCTGCCGGGAGACAGGGAAGCGCTTCATGGAAGTATTCCACGGAGTAATGGAAGACGGAAGTATTAGTTTACAGTAGGCACTTTTGAGATTGAAAAACGGCACAGTGCATTCTCGTTAGATAATTAAGAGGAGAATCAAGAACCATGGAAAATAAACCAATGATATCAGAGACAGAAAAAAGAGAAGCTTTAAAACATTTCATGGCAGAAAAAGCGAAAGCACCGGTCTGTGTCGCCTTTTCGGGCGGTGTGGACAGCAGCCTGATTCTCAAGCTGGCGTGTGATACGGCGAAGAAGACGGGAATGCAGGTTTATGCCGTGACATTTCACACCATGCTGCACCCAGCCTGTGATCTGGAGATCGCGGAGCGGGTGGCAAAGGAGCTGGGCGCGATCCATAAAATTATCCAGGTCAATGAGATGGAGCTGGAAGCCATCCGGACGAATCCGGTCAACCGCTGTTATATCTGCAAACACCACCTGTTCGCGACACTTCTGGATTTTGCAAAAGAAGAGGGGATTCCGTGCGTGATGGACGGAACCAATGAGAGCGACCTGCATGTGTACCGCCCGGGTATCCAGGCACTCCGTGAGCTGGGTGTCGTCAGTCCACTTGCACAGTGCGGACTGGAGAAAAAGGATGTCAAGGCATTTGCGGCTGACTTAGGAATTTCTGTTGCATCCCGTCCGTCCATGCCATGTATGGCGACCCGCCTTCCATATGGAACTTCCTTTGACATGGAAGTTTTGAAGCGGATTGAGAAAGGCGAAGATTATCTTCTAAGCGTGTTTGGCGGAAATGTGCGCCTGCGCCTGCATGGCGATATTGTCCGGATCGAGGTGGATGCGGATAAATTTGAAAAAGCGATTGCCGAGCGGGAGACGATCTGCAGGACATTAAAAGAAATGGGATTTCTGTACATTACACTCGATCTGGAAGGTTTCCGGTCGGGAAGTATGGATATAGTAGAGAAACTCAACGCGCTGGTCGGGAAATGAATGTAAAGGAGATGGAAATACCATGCAAGAAGAATGTATTGTCTGTAAAGCACCTCTTATTTATCTGGAACAGGATGAATGGATGGAGTGCGAATTATGTCATAAAAAAGAATTGAGCAAGACCAGATGCCAGAACGGGCATTATGTTTGTAATGATTGTCATACGAAGGGACTGGACACCATTCTTTCCCTGTGTATAGACGAAACATCCAGAAATCCGATCGAGATTGTCCGGAAGATGATGGATGCACCGTTTTGCCATATGCATGGACCGGAGCATCATGTCATGGTGGGAGCGGCGCTGCTTACTGCATATAAAAATGCGGGAGGTGCTATTAATCTGCGGGAATCTGTGATGGAAATGCTGAACCGTGGGAAAGCCGTTCCAGGAGGAACCTGCGGATTCTGGGGTGCCTGCGGAGCGGGAATCAGCGCAGGTATGTTTGTATCTATCTTGTCTGGGGCGACGCCACTGACGGAGGAATCCTGGGGACTTTCGAATCAGATGACATCAAAAGCACTGGAAGCGATTTCGCGCACCGGCGGTCCGAGGTGTTGTAAAAGAGATTCTTATCTGGCGATTCTGGCGGCGGTTGATTTTGTAAAAACGCATTTTGGAATCGAAATGGAATGCACAGAAGTCCAGTGTACGCATTATGCTCAGAACAATCAGTGTATTGGAAAGCGCTGTCCATTTTGGCGATTTGATGATAGTATTTGACTATAAATGGATAAACGGAGATAATAAAGCTGCGATATAATTAGATTGTGCGAGATGGGATTGCAGTTTGCATAATGTGTGAACTGTGATGAGAGAGCAATTTCTCGTGTAATAGGAAATTCCCTGGAATGCCCTATTACACAAAAAGGCACATCCTTTTTTACGTGGAAAAATCGGAATTGACCGAGCTCTTTGAGCGAGGGATACTTCTTGTCCGAAGGGCA
>ENA-ORSJ01000884-ORSJ01000884.1-human-gut-metagenome-genome-assembly--contig:-NODE-884-length-28721-cov-19.860532_pt1 | contig 28721 bp, 24 predicted proteins | sample MGYA00242191_ERZ509158 | MGnify/ENA primary metagenome ERZ509158 (study PRJEB26280, sample SAMEA2338623) | human gut metagenome | biome: human gut; feature: human-associated habitat; material: faeces...
TTGACTATATTTCAATAATTTCAAAGAACTATTTATCCACTTTTACGGGACAGTAGTGATATGGCTTATATTATGAAAATTGAAGTTGTCACAATAGGCATGACAAAGAATAATATACAAAATGGCTTCAGTCTTCAACAATATTTCGAAGTTTAATAATTGTGCAATTAATTTTCTCTTTAGAATCTAGTTTACCATACATGTAGCTTTTTTAATTATGATATTTTCTCAATTCTCTAAACCAATTAAAATAATACGCTAAATTTGCAATGTCATTTGAAATCTACAGACATGAGTGGACTCTTTCTGGACACACTTTTTAAAACATTACCAAATACCCGTCCAAATTTTTATATCTCTGCCACTATTATTTCTAGGCTATAACATAATCACAACAATTTTATAGCCTGCCAATTCCTCTGTCAGCGCATTAATACCTTTCTGAATCACTTTACATCGCACAGCCATGCTCCAGTTCTGACAATAGCATTGTTGATGAAATCATTAATAATAATACCAGCACTTGCAGCAAATGCAGATACACGGGCATGAAGATCGGATAGCATACGAAGATTTAGTTTACCGCTAAATGGCTTAACCGGCTCAACACCATCCGCTTTACACCCTTCAAGATAGCTGTCAATCCCTTCTTAAAAATCCTTTCGGAGTTCGTCGATGGTAGTTCCTTCATAAAGAATCAAAGCTTTGTTGCCCATTCCTTGTACCTTACCGCAAAGGCAATTGTCCTCTTTGCTGTATTCCACAGAACCCTTGTAACCTTTGTATTCCAAATAATCAATAATATTTTCTTACTGAATTTTTCTATTATTCAACTTTACTGCTACTACTTTTATATATGAAAGATGTTTTGTCCCTCTATCTCATTCTCCTGTTTCTCTTCCGTTTCCTCCTTGCTGGATGTGTCAAACTTGTCTTTTACGTTCTCAAATCTGCAAGGCAGCATCTATCTTAAACGTCAGAGTGAATTCTCCTTTGAGAACATCACAAGGGTTCGTATTGTCCTCCAGATACAGGTCTATGGCTTCCTTCATGTTCTTCTCTATTTCCCTTATGTTATCACCGACGGTCATCACAGGAGCACCTTCGATATAAGCACAAAGATTACTCCCTGCATTTTCAACTATTACCTCAACATTTCTCATATCAAACGCCAAGTACAATATTTGCATCAATATTCAGTTTCTGACTAATCTCACGCGCCACCTTCAATGTTGGTTCACATTTACCGGAAATATAATCGCTCAAACGTGAAGGGCTAACACCAATCAGCTTGGCCAATGCTTTTTGGTTAAGTCCCATTTCATACATACGGAGTTTGAGAACATCAACAAGTGATGGCTCTCCCAATGCAAAATGTTCTTCCGAATAGTCCGCAACAAGGTTAGAAAGCAATTCCAACTCTATGCTGTTCGGGTCATCAAGAGGAGTTTCATCTGTTACTAGTGGGAGCAGCTCTTCAACTCTTTTTACAGCCCAGTCGTATTGAGCTTTTGTTTCTATCTTTGTCATATCAGTATAAATCTTAATAGTAATATCAGTATTAAAAATCGAATCCATCAAGCAAAGATTCTCTCTATTTATTATTATATTTTAGAGCAATCAGCTATTTTGTCATATTCTACATGAGTACCAATAAAACGAATATAAACGAATTTTATAGTGAATTTTATCACTACAATCAACCTATAATTGTTTCCTTTAATATTGAAAACATAATGTTGGTTGCCAACACTATCAACACTATTAAATGTTTTCTTTACATCAGCAAAACAAGTCCATTTGCTTCTCTTGACTATGGTAGTCCATTCTTGTAAAGCTACCTTTGTATCAGGATGCGCTTCTGCATATTCTTTTATAGCCTGTTCTGTAAATATTCTCATTTGATTCACTCAATTATCATATTGCAAAGATATGAATAAAATTCTATTTTTCAAAATTAAATTCTGAAAATTACAATAAAAATAGTAATACTACGAAAAATATCGCCATTCAATCAATCTGCATTTTGATATTAAGTAAGTGTTCAAAAATATTTTGATATGCTCCTTCGATTGTTTAATACAGATTTTATTAAAGGAATAAGATAAGTGAAAAGCATATTTAAGTGAAAAGATAAAAGTGAAAAACGAAAAATCCATATACCCGTCTGATGAAAGTGAACAGTGAAAAGTGAAGAGTGAAGAGTGAAAAATCCAAATATTTTGTGAATTCTTGTCACAATCACTACGTTGGCTATTGACTCTAACTCCTAGCCAACTTGTTGGCGATAACTACTCTAACTCCTTTAACTCCCCAAAATATCCCACAATACATTTGGATTTTTCTCTTTTCACTTTTCTCTTTTCACTTAAATTTCCTCCGTCTATATATAAAAAAACTATCATCCATGACTACATTAAAACTTATATTCAAGATGGCAGACAACAAGGGACGCGAGGGAACGCTGGTGTTCCTCGTATCCCACCGCCACACCGTAAGACGCGTCAGCACCAAATGCCGCATATTTGCCGACGAATGGGACGAACGCAACAACTGTATGCTACTCATGTCGCCCATGTCGGCAGGACGCAACAAGACGCTCACTGCCATACACCACAAAGTGTGCGACATAAGGCAAAGGCTCAACGGCATAATCAGCAAATACGACAGTGCCGGACTGCCTTACAACACTGCCGACATCATCTACTGCTACCACCACTTGCCTGCGTCTGCCCACAACTCCGTGTCAGGCTTCATCCAACGGCTCATCGGCAGTTTGCGGCAGCAGGGCCGGCTGCGCACTGCCGACAGCTACCGGCAGCTGCTCAACAGCATTATGACGTTCCGCAACGGCAGCGACTTATACTTCGGCATGATTAATGCCACCTTCGCCGAATCCTACGAGTCGTGGCTCCGCTCGCGCCGCCTGTGCCGCAACACCACATCCTTCTATATGCGCATCCTGCGCAGCGTCTACAACAAGGCCGTTGCCGAGGGCATTGCTCCCAAGGGCGAACCCTTCGCCACCGTCTACACAGGTGTCGACAAGACCTCGCACCGTGCCGTCAGCATGGCTGCCATACGTCGCGTCAAGGCTCTCAATCTCTCCGGCGACAAGTCGCTCGCCTTCGCCCGCGACATCTTCCTCTTCTCGTTCTATATGCGCGGCATGTCGTTTGTCGACATCGCCTATCTCCGCAAAAAAGACCTGTGCAACAGCTACGTCGTCTACAGCCGCAAGAAGACGGGCCAGCAGCTCACCGTCAGATGGGAACGCCCCATGCAGACCATCGTCGACGCCTACGGTCCCACGCCCACGCAGTATCTCCTGCCCATCATCACGCGCGAAGACGGCACCGAGCGCACCCAGTATCTCAACGCCATGCTCCGTGTCAACCGCAACCTCAAGAAGGTTGGTGCCCTTGCCGGCATATCCACGCCTCTTACCATGTATGTGGCGCGCCACTCGTGGGCTACGGCTGCCAAAGAGAGAGACGTCTCCGTGGGCGTCATCAGCGAAGCCATGGGCCACGACTCCGAAAACACCACGCAGATATACCTCGCGTCCATACAGACTGGCAAGATTGACGAGGCTAACCGCGACATCCTAAGCGGATTATAAAAAATATCAGGGAACTTGTCTTTATAACGACGCACTCTTACGGAGAGTACATCCGATGCTGCAAAATTACTAATTAATTTCTTATTACCAATATTTTAGGTGTAAAAATAGCATTAAATCATTGTTTCAAAAGCGATTAAATATGAACTCGTGTGAACCAAAAAGTTGTATGAAATTTTATTATATGCTGATAATCAGGTATTTAGCAGTATGTGATGTACTCTCCGTAAGAGTGCGTCGTAAGTTTATTCGACTAAGCTGACAAGACTAAGTATGGATAACAATACACCAATACAGACAAATAACGCGACGGTAACACCTACCGCCGGCGCCGTAGGCGTACAAAAAACGCCCAAAATCGCCAAGAATTGGTATATTGCCATCGTCAACAACAACTCCGAAAAGCTCTGTTGCGAAAGGCTTCAGGCACGCATCGCGTCGCAGCCTGAGGGCGAGAAAGACTATGAGGTATATGTCGCGGCACAGAAGGAGATGCGCGAGTGGCGCAACGGCCGCCGCAAACTCGTTGAGCGCATCATCTTCCCCACCCTCGTCTTCATCCGCTGCACCGAACTCATGCGCCGCAAGGAGATTGTGTTCCTGCCTTACATCAAGCGTTTCATGGTCAACATCGCCGGCAGTCCCGAAAACGGCCACCGCCCTGTTGCCGTCATCCCCGACCATCAGATGCGCAGCCTTATGCGCATGGTCAGCGATGCCGAGAGCCAGATAACCATCGACTCCCGTCCTTTCCGCCGCGGCGAAAAGGTGCGCGTCAACGGCGGCAAGCTCATGGGCCTTGAAGGCTACGTCCTCTCCTGCCCCGACAACAGCACCAGTCTTGTAATCGACATCGGCATCCTCGGCAGTGCCAAGGTCAACATCTCGCGCGACCTCCTCGATTCTATTGAGTAACAGCACCGCCACACTCCACATTTCAAGTTTCGTCATATATCTCATAATGGGTTTAACAGTATAAACACAACAAGGCGTTATAATGGCGAACGGCAACTTACAGTCGCCAACACAAAGCCATCTGTATCTGCAATCGTACTCATAACGACACCCGATACTCTTCAAACGCCCTGCAAATATAATACATCAAATCCCCCAATCCCCACTTTTGTCCTAAATCGGACAAAAAAGTGAATAGTGATTTTGGGGAGTTAAAGTAGTTAAAGGAGCGTGTTTAAGTGAAGAACGAAGAGTTAAGAGTGAAAAATCCAAATGACTTGTGGCTGTTATTCTCAGCGCAAGCTAATTATGCATCATGAAACGCAGTTCGGTCTAACCCAAACGAAGTTCAGCGTTAGCTAATTATGAAACGCAGTTCGGTCTAACCCAAACGAAGTTCAGCGTTAGCTAATTATGAAACGCAGTTCGGTCTAACCCAAACAAAGTTCAGCGCTAGCTAATTATGAAACAAAGTTCAGCGCAAGCTAATTATGAATTATAAATTATGAATTACAATCCATGCTCCTTTAACTCCTAAAGGTATATATATCCCATGAATAACTTAAATTTTGCCGAAAAGAAGGCACAGATGTTAACCACAATGGTTATCAACAAATTAGTAAAGTCAACTAATTTAAGCAGCAGGGCATTAGAAACCCGGCTGCACATCCGTCATGGATTTATTAAAGCAGTCTAAAGCGGAAGTTTAAAACCGGGCGACGGCCTTACCTGTCTCCAGCTGTTAGCCGCCAACAGCATGATCGTAGACGGCTACTTAAGCAGGATAAGGAAGTATCACATTATAGCCTCGCCACAAGAACAGATTGAGCTGACGAATTTAAACCAATGGCATCAAGACCTCACAAAATTCATCACTCAAATGACAAGAGACTGAGTCTAACGAAAGTGAAAAGATAAAAGTGAACAGTGAAAAATCCAATAGCTTTGTGGTTTCCACTTACAAGCACTACGTTTGCAATTGGATTCTTCACTCTTCGTTCTTCACTCTTCACTTAAATATGCTCCTTAACTCAGAGCTAGCTAATTAAAAAGTAAAAAGTAAAAATTAAACAACGCTTCTCTGTGTTTATTGTAGGGACGTACCCAGGTGCGTCCAACTGATAACACATTGTATTTCAATGATTTATAGTGCAATAAAATGATGGATTAAAGGTGGACGCACCTGGGGTACGTCCCTACAGTGCGCCACTAGGAAAAAAATCCACTAGCAGTTTGCTATAGCCACTTAACTACTGGCATAAACCAACAGAAGTAATTTTCTTACTTTTTAATTCTTAATTTTTAATTGCTTTTACTTCTTAACTCAGAGCTAGCTAATTAAAAATTAAAAAGTAAAAAGTAAACAACGCTTCTCTGTGTTTATTGTAGGGACGTACCCAGGTGCGTCCAACTGATAACACATTGTATTTCAATGATTTATAGTGCAATAAAATGATGGATTAAAGGTGGACGCACCTGGGGTACGTCCCTACAGTGCGCCACTAGGAAAAAAATCCACTAGCAGTTTGCTATAGCCACTTAACTACTGACATAAACCAACAGAAGTAATTTTCTTACTTTTTAATTCTTAATTGCTTTTACTTCTTAACTCCTATAAATATCCATGCTTGAATCATTATCTGAACAACTAAAAGAACTCATACGTCTTCCGTTTGGACACAAGGTGCCTAACGGGAGCAAGCACTATGCCGGCAAGTATCTTGACGGCAAGGCGCACTATTATTACAACGAAAACGCCGACGGACGCATATATGAAGGCAGCTTCTATTACCTCGGCAAGTATTTCTACCACCCTTACGGCAAGACCACCGACTATGTCAGCGGCACCTACCTGCACAACAGCAAGCACGGACGATGGAAGTTCCATCACAAGCGCCGCGGATCCAACAAGCTGCTTTATGTCGACTACTTCGAGGGACGCCATAACGGCATCTACCGATACAAGTCGTCAGGCAACAGCAACAGAAACGCCGCCGACAACATGCTTATCATTGAGATGAGCGACGGCCATCCCTGCGGCGCCGTTACCGGCAACTTCTCCGGCGAGATACTAACAGGCCACTGCGACTCCGAGGGCCGTCCCGACGGCATCTGGACCATCGACCTGTCTAAGACCAGCCTCTGCCGTATGGACTACGAGAAATGGGATCACGGCGTCATGACCGAGGCATACAGTGAAGACCTCACCACGGGCAACAGAACTCACACCTCTGAGAGCACCATCATGCCCTTCCTGAAGAACTTCATCTATTACGACTGCCTCCCCCTAGAGCGCCTTATCACCAAAGGCTCCATCCAGTGGCGAGGACACTTCGCGATAAAAGAGTGAACAAATGTTCTTTTTAGGAGTTAAAGTAGTTAGAGTAGTTATCGCCAACAAGTTGGCTAGGAGTTAGAGTCAATAGCTAACGTAGTGCGTCTTACGAAAGTGAAGAGTGAAGAACGAAGAGTGAAAAATCCAATAGTCTTGTGGCTATCTTTGGATAAGAATACACAAAGCATATGACTTTAACTTCTAGCTCACCTCAGTGAGCGATAACTACTTTAACTACTCTAACTCCTTTAAGAGTGTGACACCCTTGACACCCTCCTATATAAACATTTTATACGTACGCGCAAAAAAAAAATTAAATGACGTATAATACCCCCCATTTATTTTATTTTTTTACGTATATGTAAAAAGTTTAAGAAGTGCCTAGTCACCCTATCACACTTTTGAGAGCAAAATCGCGGAGACGGAGCGAATATCAATTTTGTAACTTTCACGAACACAATAACTTACACATATATCCCCGCGCTGAATCAAGGCGCAACTGGCTGTGACGACCTTTTCACAAGGTAGTCACAAAAAGGCCATTTTATTTTTTCAAAAAGTGCCAAAAACAAAAAAATAAATTTGTAAAGTTTAATTACCGTCTTTTTTTTTATTTTCAAAAAAAGACGCTCTTATACAGAACAATTTATGTTATATAACGACCAAAAAAGTGACACCCTTTTTAAGTGAAGAGTGAAGAACGAAGAGTGAAAAATCCAAATGTCTTGTGGATTCCATTCGCAAGCACTACGTTGGGTAATGTGCCGACAATCAATGAAATTAATTCGGCGGAATTTAGTATTAGGAACCAACGGTCAGCGTTAGCTAATTTCAATCCGCTTAAAATTAAAATACCGCTTATTATTAAAAAAGAAAAGTGAACAGTTGAGAACGGGAGCAAACCACAAATGTAGTTCAATGTTAGATAATTGTAAAACGTGGTCATCATGAACATTAACTTCTGAAAACCACCGCTTTTCCTCTTGCTTTTCATTGAATTTCACCTCAAAATCCACTGAAAAAAGATACAAAAGTAATCGGAAAATAAAGAGTGATATAGTTGGTTTGGATAAGTAAATATAAACCAAAAACAAGTTAAAGTAAAATTAATTTTATAATATCAATATTATGTGCAATAAATTAGATCCTAATAAGTTGGAAGCTATTGAGAAGCAAATTGATATTCAAAAAAAGGATGTATCATTCGATATGCGTGAACCAACGATTGAATTATATGTAAATAAATATTTAAACGATATAGATAAAGGAGAAAATGAGATTTTTGTTCCAGACTATCAACGTGAATTTGTTTGGGATGAAAAACATCAATCACGATACATAGAATCATTGTTCTTAGGCTTACCCGTACCTTTTATATTTACCGCTGAAGTAAAAAGTACAGGACAATTAGAAATTGTTGACGGTTCTCAGAGAATTCGTACAATGGCAGCATATTTAAATGATGAACTAACATTGATAGGACTAGAAAAATTAACAGAATTAAATAATACGAAATTTTCGCAATTATCATCTGCTCGTCAACGTTTATTTAAAAATATTGCTATTCGCATGGTTGTTCTTTCAGCTGACGCCAGTGAGGATGTAAGAAAAGAAATGTTTGATAGAATAAATACAAGCAGTGTTCCATTATTACCTATGGAAACCCGAAGAGGTATCTTTCGTGGAAAATTTACTGATTTTATCATTGAGTTGGCTAAAGATCCCCAATTTAAAAAATTATGCCCAATAACAAAATATTTTGAAAACAGACGGGAAGAAGAAGAATTGTTATTGCGATTTTTTGCCTTTAGCGAATGCTATCCGCGCTATAATAGTGTTGAAAATCAAGGTGTAGCTAAATACTTAGACTCGTATCTGGAAAATAAGAATAAAGATTTTACAGATGAAGAAAAAATAAATAAAGAGAAAGATTTTCATATGATGGTTTCATTTATAACCCAAACATACCCCAATCAAGGCTTTGCAAAAAAAATAGGCAAAAAAGGAATTTCAAAACCTTATTTTGAAGCAATTTCTGTTGGAGCTATTCTTGCATTAAAAGAAAATCCTGATATTAAAACTTCTATACCAAAAGAACTTATTGTAGACAAAAATAATAGGAATGATTTTTATGAATCTATTGAAGGTAGATATAAAACTCATACTAGTAAAAAAATAGAAAGACGAATAACAATAGCAAAAAATGCATTTTTAAATGGAACTCATAAATAATTATGAAAAGCGTAAAAATGATATAGAGTCATTTTATGAGATACTTTGTTTTATAGACAAAGTTGAAACACATAAAAATAGACCATTAATAGATGCTAATGATAAAAATAATAATATAATAATAAGCCGTGATATGCAAAAGTGTATGCGCGCTGAAACTTTTATTATATTATATAATGCAATTGAATCAACTATTAATAATTGTATTCGTTTAATATATGATGCTATTCAAGACGAAAATCTCAAATATGTAGATTTATCAAAGTCATTACGAAAAATATGGATAAAAACTCATTACGATGGAAATGTTTTAAAAGATGATAAATTATGTGAGATAGCATTTAAAATAGCGGAAGACTCTATAAATTCACAAATCTGTATAAACAACTTACCAAATACTTCTGGGAATTTAGATCTACGAAAAATAATCTTTATAAGTAAACTTTTTGAAATTAACTTGGGTAAAATACCAAATTATAGCAGAACATCAGAAATTTTATTAAGTATAAAAAATAAGCGTAATGATTTAGCTCATGGTAATAAGTCATTCTCTGAAATCGGTGCATTAGTTACAATAAACGATATAAAAGAAGCTAAAGATACGGTTATCATTTTTCTAAATCATGTTATCAATATCTATCAAAAATATGTAAACAAAAAATTATATAAGAAAAATCCAGATAACAAATATAAAAAATGACAAATTGTATTTCTCTATCTATATAAATAAATTATAAAAAATGTTCCAAATAATCAAAAACTCACTGAGTTTTGCCTCATAAATCGACACAATAAATAACATATTATGAAAGGACTTTTATTGGATAACAACAACGATACGCATGTATAAAATATTTACATAATAAATAATATGCGATTAGATTTTTCATTTTTAACTTTTAGTTTTTCATTTAAATAATGACTGATACATCACAAAATAATAAGCGAATAGCAAAGAATACGTTGCTGCTATATGTACGTATGCTATTTATGATGGCAGTAAGTCTATACACATCACGTGTAGTATTACATACATTAGGTGTTGAAGATTTTGGTATATACAATGTTGTAGGTGGTGTTGTTGCAATGTTTTCTGTCATATCAGGTTCATTGTCGGCTGCAATCAGCAGGTTCATTACATACGAGCTTGGCAAAGGAGACAAAGAGAAACTGACAAGAATATTTTCTTCATCAGTAACGATACAGCTTGGATTGGGACTAATAATCTTGATTCTTGCAGAAGCTATTGGTGTTTGGTTCCTTAATGCAAAAATGACTATACCTGCAAGCCGTATGTATGCTGCCAATTGGGTGTTTCAACTGTCTATATTGACATTTATAATTAACCTGATAAGCGTTCCATACAATGCTGCCATAATAGCGCATGAGAAGATGTCGGCTTTTGCATATATAAGCATATTGGAGGTAGTGGCTAAACTTATTATTGTCTTTATGCTGTTATGGTCACCTTTTGATAAACTTATATTCTATGCAATATTAATGGCGTCAGTTGCATTAATAATCCGTTTTGTTTATGGTTATTATTGCAAACGACATTTTGAAGAATGTACCTATCATTTTATTTTCGATAAGGAACTTTTAAAAAAAATGTTCAGCTTTGCAGGCTGGAACTTCATTGGTGCAGCATCATCAGTATTACGTGATCAAGGCGGCAATATCGTAATAAACCTGTTTTGTGGTCCGGCTGTAAATGCAGCCCGTGGTATCGCATATCAGGTAAATAGTGCTATAAGCGGATTTGTCAGTAATTTCATGATGGCTATTAATCCTCAGATAACGAAGTCATATGCTGCTGGAGACAAAGAATATATGATGACATTGATACATCAAGGAGCAAGACTTTCCTTTTATATATTACTGTTACTTTCATTACCAGTAATAATCAATGCCCATTATATTCTTACATTATGGCTTAAGATTGTTCCTGAACATACAACATTATTTGTGCAATTAGTATTGATTTTTGCTATGTCTGAATCTATATCCAATCCGCTAATAACAGCTATGCTTGCAACAGGAAATATACGTAATTATCAGATAGTTGTAGGAGGTCTGCAAATGATGAATTTGCCTATATCCTATATTTTGTTGCGATATGGATGTATCCCGGAAACTGTATTGATTGTTGCCATTTGTATATCTCAATGCTGTTTGGCATCACGTCTATATATGCTAAGAGGCATGATTGGGCTTTCTGTACGTGAATATATGAGTAAAGTGTATTTTAATGTCTTGGCTGTTACAATTTTATCAGCTATTATTCCTTGTTTATTATCATATAATTTGAGTGAGACATTTATAAGTTTTATTATGATATGTGCAATTTCTGTTATTTGCACTTTCAGCATGATATATTTTGTAGGCTGTAACAGGAATGAGCGTAAATTTATTTTATCAAAAATAACAGCAATAAAAGATAAATTCAGAAGATGATACAAATAAAAGATAAGGCAGACTGTTGTGGCTGTACTGCATGCGCCAGTATATGCCCTAAAGATGCCATAACAATGGAACCTGACACCTTAGGATTCAAATATCCTAAAGTGGATTTAAGTAAATGCATCAATTGCGATTTGTGTGAAAAGGTTTGTGCGTTCAATGATAATTATGATAAAAGTCTGAATCTAAAAGAGCCTGAAATATATGCTGCACGACACAAAGACATACATGAAATAGAAACAAGCCGGAGTGGTGCTGCATTTATTGCAATATCTGATTATATATTAGAAAATGGCGGAATAGTGTATGGTGTCGGCTATAAAGATCATTTTAAAGTGGCACATAAACGTGCAACCACTAAAGAAGAAAGAAATGAGTTTAAAGGTTCCAAATATGTTCAGAGCGATTTGGACGGAATCTTCAGACAAGTAAAGGAAGACCTTAAACAGGGAAATACCGTATTATTCTCAGGAACACCATGCCAGACAGCTGGGTTAAATTCATATATAGGAAAAAAACTAAGGGAAAATCTTGTCTTGGTTGATATAGTATGTCATGGAGTACCGAGTCCTTATATATGGCGAGATTATCTTTCATATATAGAGAAAAAAAATAAAAGTAAAGTTGTAAAAGTTAATTTTCGAGATAAATCCCGCATCGGGTGGTCTGGACATATAGAATCTTATACGTTTGACAATGGGAAAAAAATTGAGACTAAAAAATATACAAACTTATTTTATAAACATATAATGCTACGTGAATCATGCGGTATATGTCATTTTACAAATTTCCATCGACCATCAGATTTTACACTTGCTGATTATTGGGGATGGGAAAAAGCTAATATCAACATAAATTCAGATAACAAAGGAGTATCCTTATTCATTATTAATACCCAAAAAGGTATTAATATATTTACTTTAATAAAAGATAAGCTCAAAACAATTCCAACACAACAAACGAACTGCAAACAACCAAATTTACTACATCCTTCAATATTACATATAAATAGATATAAATTTATACGATATTATAAAAATAATGGATTTGAATATATATTACACCATAATTTTGAAAGTGGCTTTTATTATAAAACTCACTTATTAAATTCATGGATAAAAGAAAAATTCAATCGTATTTCAAAAAAAATACATCTTTAACAATATGAAAATTGGAATACTAACATTTCATAGAGCTGAAAATTTCGGAGCAGTTTTGCAATGCTATGCATTACAAACATACCTTGAATCACAAGGATATTCAGTAAAAGTAATAGATTATAGATGTCCTGCTATTGAGCAGACATACGATCTATTTAATTTAAGACTATTTTTTCAAAGATGGAACATATTCGCATCATTTCAAGTATACATAAATAGATTATATCAATGGAAAGATAGACTAAATAAGAAAAAAGGATATATTTCATTTAGAAATAAATACTTACATTTAACAAAATCAATATTTAATATAAAAAAAGATTTAGGTTTTGATATATATATAACGGGGAGCGATCAAGTTTGGAATACATCATTATTACATGGTCTTAATAAAGTGTATTTCTTAGACTTCCCAATGTCTACAAATGCCAAAAGAATTTCATATGCAGTTAGTAGTGAGACAAAAGCAATTGATAAATTAGATCAATTTGGATTATATTTAAAGTATGCATTGGAAAGATTTGATTCTATTTCTGTTAGAGAAGATGTCCTAGCGGAAAAATTAAGGAAATACACATCTAAATATATTTATACATGTATAGATCCAACATTTCTTATTTCAAAAGATAAATATCTTCAGTTAGCTCAAAAACCAAAAGAAAAAAATTATATTTTAGTTTATCATATGGCAGAAATACCTGAAGGTACTGCTATAGCTGAACATATTGCACGTAAAAACGGATTTTCAATAATTGAAATTCATGCAAGATTTGCAAATAGAAAGGATAATAATAGACATAAACAAAATGTAGGTCCTTTAGAATTATTGGGATATATTGCATATGCAAATATAATAATAACGACATCTTTTCACGGACTTGCTCTTTCATTAATTTTTGAAAAGAATTTTTATGTCATTTCTAAACCTAATAATTTAAGATTAAAAAGTCTTTTAGATAAAATTGGCTTAGAAAATAGATTAATTTCTTCATTTGATGAAATAAAAAATACTTGTATTGATTACAAGACAACGACAAAACTCATACATAAATTATCAGAAAGTTCAAAACAATATATAATAAGTTCCATTAAAAATGAAAATAGCATTTTATATACCTAATAAAAATATTTCTAATATAAATCTTTCTAATATTGATGAAGGGAATCCGGGTATTGGAGGTTCTGAATTTTCTGCAGTTTTAATAGCCTCTAATCTATGTAAAAAATTAAATCATGAAATATATGCTTTTTGTGACAAGAAATCGAACTTTCCATCGTCACTAAAATGGCAAGTTTGTGGCGATATAATAGGAGCTATAAAACTTAGTATTAAACAAAATTTTGATTTTATTATTATAGACGGAAAATTATTAACGAAAGAAATAATATGTACATTCACAAATGTAAGATTTATAGCATGGGCCAATACATTTATTTCTAAAGAATATTTAGATTTTTTTTCTAGGATGGATAATGTTATTAATATAATAAATGTAGGTAAAGAACAACTACATTTAACAAAGAATCATCCTATCTATAAAAAATCTACATTTATTTATAATGCCGTACCAACAGGTATACTAAAAAAATTTCCTAATATGACTCCTAATTTCAAGAGGGAACATAATGTATGCTATATTGGCAGTTTACATCCAGCCAAGGGATTTCAATTTTTAGCACAAGCTTGGCCAAAAGTTCTAAAAGAAGTTCCAGATGCAAATTTGTTTATTATTGGCTCAGGTAAATTATATGGGAGGAATGCTCAACTAGGTAAATGGGGTATTGCAAAAGAAGAATTTGAAGAAGAGTTTATGCCATACATAACACAGAACGGAAAAATCATTGATTCTGTACATTTTTTAGGCATATTAGGTGACGAAAAGTATTCTATATTAGAAAAATGTAAAGTTGGCGTTCCTAATCCAAGTGGCGTTTCTGAAACATTTGGATATACAGCTGTAGAAATGGAGATGATGGGATGTCAAGTAACAACAATCAAATGCCCCGGTTATATGGATACTGTTTTTAATAAAAAAAATTTATACAACAATACAGATCAACTTTCAAAATATATAATAAAATTATTAATTGATAATAGTTACAATTATCATAATATTGATAAATTTTTAGATTTATTTTCAGTTAGACTGATTGTTAACCAATGGATTGATTATTTATCACAATTAGATAAGAATAAGCCTATTCACATTAAAAAAAATTTAGAGTTATATACTTATAAATTTGTTTTCTATAAGAATCAAATTAAACAAAAAATAAAGACACTATTAAAAAGTTTGTAATATAAAATGAAAGGATGTTGCTTTATTATACCTTATTTTGGAAAGTTTCCAAACTATTTTCCCTTATTTTTAAAAAGTTGTAGTTATAACAAGGATTTTAATTGGTTAATAATTACAAATAACAATACTCTTTATGACTATCCTGATAACGTAAAAGTTATAAATATGAACTTTTCTGAATTACAAAACATGTTTCAGTCAAAATTTAAGTTCAAAATAAAATTAAATAGTCCATATAAACTTTGTGACTACAAACCTGCATATGGATATATATTTGAAAACCATATAAAAGATTTTAAATACTGGGGACATTGCGATATAGACACTATAATGGGAAACTTATCTCAGTTTTTAATTCCTCTTTTCAAAAACAAATACGATAAGATTTTCTGTTTAGGACATATGACTATTTACAAAAATAGCTATGATAATAATAGGATATTTATGTCTGAATACAAAGGGGAAGAACTATATAAAAAAGTCTTTTCATCTAATAATATTTGTTGGTTTGACGAAGAATGGAAAGATGAATTCAATATTAATCGGATTTTTTTAAATCAAAATAAAAATGTTTTTGAGAAAGACTTATCATTAAATTTCAGTATTTTTAAATCTAACTTTTTAAAAGTTACCTATGATAGAAATAGTATAAATGCAGATAAACATGGTTATGTAACAGAAACTTATAAAGACTGCATATATTTATGGGAGCAAGGACATATTAAACGTTACTATATCGATAATAACAATTTAATATATGAAGAATATCCATACATCCATCTACAAAAAAGGAATATGCTATATTTTCCTTCTGTCATAAAACAATTAAGAATAAGAATAGTTCCAAACTATCTATTAAAATTCACCAAAAGGTTAGTTACTATTTCTGATTTTCATAAAATAAATAAAAGATATATTAATTTACAATATTGGTATATATATATATATCCAAAGATAAAAAGACTGATAAAAAGATTAATATGAATAATTCTATTTTTAAAGTCCTATGTGTTTTGGTATTTTGGGCAAACCTTGGGACAGTAGGAGATTTAGTTATTGATAGATATTTAACAGTATTATTTAGTTGCTTAGTGTTGTTTATCCTCTATAATAAAACTAAATTATATTATTTAAGCCAAATTAGGACTATAAATTTATTAATAATTCTATATTGTTTATATAATGCAATAAACTCCGTTTTTAGTGTCGATAAAAATATTGATGATATTAAAACAATAGCTCTTTCTACGGACATTGATTATACACCAGCATCTACATTCGTCGGCTTTGCATTCGCATTAAAAATATTAAGTTTATTTTTTATTATTGAATATGCTGTATTAAATAAATCATTGAGAATACTAATAAAAATATTTCTCTATTTAACCATTATCTTATTAACGACAAACGATATGTTGATATTTTTAAAGGGAATTAATGTTAATGGTGGCGACTATCTTTTAGGTAATAAGTTTCAAGTTGCATATATGCATTATTTTTTGCTATTATTTTATACATTGAAAGGTATACATTTCAAATCACTAAATATAAACAAATGTTATTTAACAATACTATATACTGCGCTTTTCTCTTTTTATATAAAATGTACAACTGCAGTTTTAGGAAGTATTATTTTATTATTATTTTATTATAATAGGAAAAGAATACATAAATATTTTTATAATCCTAAGTTTATAATTTGCGTGATATTATTAACAGCATCCTTTTTCTGGATTTTTACTGACGTTTTAAATAACAACTTTGTCAATTATATATTAGTTGATATTCTCGGAAAAGACCCAACATTAACTGGACGAGTTGGAATATATGCTTTATTAGATGATACATTCTTACTTGATACCATTTGGGGGGTTGGACTAGAAAATTCGCATTCATTTATGGCACATTTATTTGGTGCAGCAAATACACAAAATGGGTTATTTGAAGTATGGGTCGAACAAGGTTTAATTGGCACAATATTATTTTTGTCTCTTATTTATACAATTACAAAATCTGTTGAAACAAATATCTATAGGAATTATTCATTTCCTACACTTTCATTAATGTATGTTTTCATACTGTTAGGAACTGTAGAAATCACTTTCGGATACAGATTCTGCATACTATTAGCATTTTATATTCCAACTTTATATAAAAAGACATATAAAATTAATTCAATATGCGAAAAAACATATAGGAATGTTTAATATTTATTATTTATATCATAATAATTATTTTACTTAAAAAATTTAAATAAGATGAAGCCAAAAGTTAGTATTATATTACCAATTTATGGTGTAGAAAGATTCCTTGATCGTTGTATAAAGACCATAATTAATCAAACATTAAAAGAAATAGAAATAATATTAGTAGACGATGGTTCTTTAGATAAATGTCCAAAGATGTGTGATAATTACGCCTTACTAGATTCAAGAATTAAAGTTATTCATAAACATAATGAAGGCTTAGGTTTAGCTAGGAATACAGGATTTGAACATGCAACAGGTGAATATGTTGCATTTATAGATTCTGATGATTATGTTGATAACAATATGATAAAAATATTATATGAATATGCAAAAAGACATAATTTAAATGCAGCTTATTGTGGAACAAAGATTGTTAATAAAGACGGATGCATTATTGAAGATAGACTTGAAGTAGAAACTTATACTGAATTAAATAAGACAGAATGTAAACAACATGTACTGGATTTAATTGCAAGTAGAGAAAGGAAAAAAATATCATCGAAATATATGATGTCTGTTTGGCATTCAATATTTAATAGAAATTTTCTAAAAGAACATGATATAAATTTTTGTTCTGAAAGAAATTTCATATCTGAAGATATGATTTTTGATATTGATTTTTTCTCCGTCGCATCAAAAGTCGGCTTTATTCCTTATTCCCTATATTATTATTGTTTTAACCAAGATTCATTATCTAGACAATTTAATATAAATTTGTACGGTAGATACAAAAAACAATATTATGAAGTGATTAACAAACTATTAAAATATAAATTTACAGATGAAGAAGTATGTATTGCACATAAATATATGCTTGTAAAAACTCGTTATTATATTAAACATTTGTACCTTTTAAACAAGAACAATAAAGATATATTGGAAAAAGGATTAAATAAAGTCTTTTCTGATAAAGAAATGTGGAATAAAATATATAGATCCACAGTAAGAAATTATTTATCCGTTTCATATAGGATATACCTATATATTTTAAAATCAAGAAATAAATTTCTTTTAAAAACATTAGAAGATTGTAGTTTTTTCATTTCCAAATTAAAGAAATAGAATCAGAATCATACAGATTTATTTTAATAAGGTCAAAATGATTATTTTACATATAACAAATTGCTTAAGAGGTGGAGGTATTCAGAATTTCATTTTATCTTTACTTCCAGAACAGGCCTCAATGGGACACAAAGTTTTTTTGGTAGTAATTGAAAAATATGACTATGAATATTGCTTCCATTTAGAACGAATATTAAGTAACAACAATGTTACCGTTATACGTTTAAATAAATCTAGAAGCAACAAGATATCATTAATTAAGACTATAATAAAATGTCGCAATTTAATTAAAAGTATTAATCCGGATATTGTTAATACACATGGAGAAATGAGTCATGTCTATGGTGCTATAAGTGTTATCGGTAAAAGAAATAAACAAATAATAACAATACACAATGCTCCAGAAAAATGGCCGTATAGTGCAAAACTTTTATGTAATGATAAACCATTAATTTTTTGCTCAGATGCTGCTTATAACTTAAAACGACAGAAATCAAATATAATGACAACCATTAACAATGGTATTAATGATAAAATAACACATACAAATGATGTTATTGATTTAAGACAAGAACTACATTTAGATAAACATGATAAAATTGTAGTACTTGTTGGATCAATGCGACCTCAAAAAAATTATATTTTTTTAAAGGATATTGTAGATAAAATAAATGATTCATCCATACATTTCTGTATTTGTGGAGGTAATTATGGGGCAGGTTATATAAATACAGATGAATTTAAATCTTATAAGAATATCCATTGTTTAGGTTTGCGCTCTGATGTATCAGCAATAGAGAATTCTGCAGATTTATTTTTAAGTTGTTCTAAATTTGAAGGCTTACCCATAGCTGTCTTAGAAGCTTATTTTAATGGCATTCCATGTGTTCTCTCTCCAATAGTCCAACATATAAATATATCAAATGTGTACAATGTTTATATACCAAAGGATTTTCAAGCAAAGTCTTTTATTGATTGTATATATAAAGCGTTGTCAAATACAGAATCTCATGATGTTATATTAAGTAAAAGAAAATCACAAATTGAACAATATAGTATTAAAAATACGGCTATAAAGTATATCGAATTTTATAACAAAATATTAAATGGCTAATAACATTAAATATACAGTTGATAATAATTTATGCACCGGTTGCGGCATTTGTGAAGATGTATGTCCTACTAAATCGATAGAGATAAAACGTGTCAACGGATTACTTAGACCAATTCTTAATAAAGAAACATGTTTAGGTGACAAATGCGGACGCTGCTTGAAAGTTTGTCCTGGTATAGGAATAAACCTGTCTGCTATGTCTAAAGAACAATTCAACTCTTGTAAAGAGGATAAATACATCGGGCGTTATTATTCATTATATACAGGATATAGCCTTGATGATAACATACGTTATCATAGTGCCTCTGGGGGCATAGTTAGTCAGTTTCTGATATACTTATTGGAAAAGAAAATAATAGACGGCGCTGTAGTTACTGGCTTTTGTAAAGATAATATTACACCTATATCATATATAGCTAGGACTAAAGACGAAGTGTTAAAGGCCAAAAGTTCTAAATATTGTCCGGTAGCATTGAATAAAGTTGGAAACGAAATTAAAAAATCTGATGGAAAATACGTAATAGTCGGATTGCCATGCCATATCCAAGGTTTCAGAAAAAGAGCAAAAATAGATAGGTCCTTTCGTGAAAAGGTTGTAGGCTACTTTTCTATATATTGCTCATCAAACAGGACTTATAACGCTCAAGACTTTCTATTTAAAAAGTACAATGTGAATAAGAATAATATTTCTTATTTCGCTTATCGTGACAATGGTTGTTTAGGCAACATGGTGATAGACCAAGAAAAACAACACCAAGAAATACCATCTATAAAATATTATGGAGCATTGAGAAGTTTCTTTAAGCCACGCCGTTGTCTGACTTGCATAGATCATTATGGAGAACTGGCTGATGTCTGCTTTGGTGACATTCATATAAAGCCATATTGTGAGGATAAAATAGGTATAAGTTCATGGATTGTTAGAAATCCTTACTTTGACGGCTTGTTTAAAGAAGCATCAAAAGAAGGCTATATCTATATGAATGAATTAGATGCAAAAACTTTGAATGAATCACAAAAAGCAATGCTTTATCCAAAACAGAGACGAGCCAAAGCTATTATGAATATGGATAAACTCATAGGATTAAAGTGTGCAATATACGATAAGCAATTAGAACAACCGCATGTAAAAGATTACATATCAGAAGTCGTATGTCATTGTCAACGATATATTGGTAAGCACAAATATTTATGGTGGATTATTGATTTTTTCTTTAATAAGAGTGTAAATAAAAAATAAGAGATTTATGATTGGAGTTTGTATAAAATATTTTCATGAAAATTATGGAGGAATGTTACAAGCATATGCTACCATAACCATGCTTGAAAAAAGGAATATAAAATATGAATTAATTCAATATAAAAAGCATTACTCTCTTTTTGGAAAAATAAAACAAATACCAAGATTGTTTAATGGGGTATTGCTAAATGACAAAAAAGAAGCATTGTTAAAAAAAATAGGCAAACGTAAGCATCCAGAATTTTGTAAAAAAGATTCAATAAGAATAAATGCATTTGACAGGTTTAAAAAAGAAAAGTTTATACATCTATCTCCAGTTTTTGTAGGATATGATAAACTTTGTGATGGTGCTAAAAGATATACTGCAGTTGTTACAGGAAGCGATCAACTTTGGTCACCAGCAGGATTACCTACAAACTTTTATAATTTGATGTTTGTGCCTGATAACATCCGTAAAATATCAATAGCATCATCTTTTGGAGTAAAAAAAATACCATGGTATCAAATTACACGAACAAGAAAATTTTTAAATCGTATTGATTTTATCAGTATGAGAGAAAATCGTGGAAGTGATATTGTTAAGGAGCTTACAGGAAGAACAGTTCCAACAATATTAGATCCTGTTTTCATGTTCAATGAAGAAGAGTGGCTAGACTTAATACCATATAATAACGAAATAAATGAACCATATATTTTTGCTTATTTTTTAGGGGCAAATTTAAGTCATAGAGAAGCTGTAAAGTCTGTTGCAAAAAAATTAAACTGCAAAATTGTTACATTGCGACATCTAGATCAATACGTTGATGCTGATGAACAATTTGGAGACTATGCTCCGTATGATGTAGATCCTGCACAATTTCTAAATTTATTAAGAGGAGCAAAATATGTATGTACGGATTCATTTCATGGTTCAGTATTTTCAATTATACATCATAAACCATTTGTTACATTCAATAGATATGCTGAAAATAGTAAATTCTCAAAAAACTCACGAATAGATACTTTATGCAATAATCTTGGTCTTGAAAATAGAAGATTTATTACAGCAGATAAGTTATATGAACAATTGATTCAAAATATAAATTATACAATCGTGGACACAAAACTTTCTGTTCTTAAGGCACAAACAAATGAATATATAAATAAGGCATTTGAGAACATATAATATTTGAATACATGAAAATATTACTTTCCAATAAATTCTATTACCGCCGTGGCGGTGATTGCATATATATGCTCAACTTAGAGCAGCTGTTAAAGCAGCATGGTCATGAAGTGGCAGTGTTTGCTATGGACTATCCGGAAAATATAAGTACGCCATGGAGTAAGTATTTTCCGCAGAACATGAGTAAGCTGATGGCATTTACACGTCCGTTCGGGTCTAACGAGGTGAAGACGAAGTTTAACAAGTTGTTGGACGACTTTAAGCCGGACGTGGTACATCTAAACAACATACACACACAGCTGTCGCCTGTGATGGCGGAGCTTGCCCATAAGTGCGGGATAAAGGTGGTGTGGACTCTGCACGACTATAAGCTGCTGTGCCCCAGATACGACTGTCTGCACAACGGAACCGATATATGTGAGCTGTGCTTCAACGGCGACAAGAGTAACTGCAAGACGTATAAGTGCATGAAAGGCTCTGCGCTGGCATCGATGATTGGATATAAAGAGGCCGTTACATGGAACAGGGAGCGCCTGGAGGCATGCACGGATGTGTTTGTATGTCCCAGTCAGTTTATGGCAGAGAAAATGGCACAGGGCGGATTTGACAAGAAGAAGCTGCTGACGCTGTGCAACTTCATTGACATAGACAAATGCAAGAAAGACGAATACGGCAAGGAAGACTATTACTGCTACGTGGGACGACTGAGCCACGAAAAGGGCGTGAACACGCTGATAGAGGCAGCAAAGAACCTGCCGTATAAGTTGAAAGTGATTGGAGGAGGCCCATTAAGTGAAGAGTTAAGAGTGAAGAGTGAAAAATCCAAATGCAATGTTGAGTTCTTGGGCTATAAGCAGTGGGACGAAATAAAGAGCATTGTGGGTAAGGCACGCTTCACGGTGATACCGTCAGAATGGTATGAGAACAACCCGCTGTCGGTGATTGAGGCTCAATGTCTTGGTACGCCGGTGCTGGGCGCACGTATAGGCGGAATACCCGAACTGATAGAAGACGGCGTAACAGGCATGACCTTTGAAAGCCGCAACGTGGATGACCTGACAAACAAGATTGAAGCCATGTGGCACCACACATTCGACTATAAAGAAATAGCCCTGACTTCACAAAAGAGATATAACAGCGAAAGCTATTATGAGAGGATAATGGAGGTATATAAGTGAATAGTGAAGAACGAAGAGTGAAGAGTGAAGAATCCAATAGCCAACGTAGTGCTTGCGACAAGAAAGCGCAGAGCGCAATTAAAAATTAAGAATTAAAAAGTAAGAAAATTGCTTCTGTGGTTTTATGTCAGTAGTTAAGAGGCTATCGCAAACACCAACGTAGTACTTGTGACAAGAATCCACAAGACACATAACAAACGCAGTTCAGCGTTAGCTAATTATGAAACGAAGTTCAGCGTTGCTAATTATGAAACGCAGTTCGGTCTAACCCAATTATGAATTGTGAATTATGAATTGTGAATTCAACTCCATGCTCCTTAACTCCTAAAATTATATTTTAAAATTCTGCATCTTATTTAAATACAATATAAAGTAAAAAGATTATGGCAAACATGAATGTGCCGCGTCCAACTGACGCAAGTATTATTCTGACGTATCGTTGCCCGATGCGTTGCGTGATGTGTAACATTTGGAAAAATCCTACAGATAAGAAAGAGGAACTGAAAGCCTCTGATCTTCGTTCGCTTCCCAAATTAAAGTTCATAAACCTGACAGGTGGTGAACCTTTCATCCGTGAAGACCTGGATGAAATAGTTGAAGAATGCTATAAGCATACTGACCGCATAGTAATATCTACGTCAGGATGGTTTCAGGATAGGGTTATAGCTTTGGCTAAAAAATTTCCTAACATTGGTATTCGCATATCTATTGAAGGACTGGCAGAGAAGAATGATGAGCTTAGAGGCCGTCAAGGTACTTTTGACAAAGCTATCAAGACATTGAAGACTCTTCAGAGTATGGGTTTGAAGGATATCGGTTTTGGCTGTACTGTGAGCAACTATAACTCGGGAGACATGCTAAAACTCTATCAGCTCTCTCTGTCAATGGGACTGGAGTTTGCGACAGCAGCATTCCACAACTCTTATTATTTTCATAAGGGAGATAACAAGATTACAAACCATGACGAGGTGTGCGGAAACTTCAGACAACTCATCGACTGGCAGCTGAAGGAGAAAAGCCCGAAGAGCTGGTTCCGTGCATGGTTTAACATGGGACTGATAAACTATATTGAAGGCAAACGACGTATGCTGCCATGTGAGGCAGGTATGGCTAACTTCTTTATTGATCCGTGGGGAGAGGTGATGCCGTGTAACGGACTGGAGACACGAATGGACGACAAGAATGCCGAGAACAAGACGAAGCTGGACGGCGACGACATGACAGTGGCAGAGTATAACGAGAAGCTGGCTGCTGATCCTAACAACGTGTCGAACGACAAGCTGAAACCGGCAGGAAGCGACACACCGAAGAGCTGGAGCATGGGCAACATACACGACGCCGACTTTATGACTATATGGAACAGCGAACAGGCTGCCAGAGTGCGCGCAAAAGTACGCAAATGCCCGAAGAACTGCTGGATGGTAGGAACGGCAAGTCCTGTGATGCACAAGTATATAAAGTATCCGCTGAAGTGGGCTTTGAAGAACAAGCTGCGCTCAATGCAAGGCAAACCTGCATGCTTAGACTTTAAATACTGTGAAGTAGGACAAGACCCGCAACAGGGAGACTTGAACTTTGACAGATAGAAATTAAGTGAAGAACGTGTTTAAGTGAAGAACGAAGAGTGAAGAGTGAAGAATTCATATGCTTTGTTTGTAGAAATATGAAAGTAGCACCACTTCGGGTGCCTGTTTCGCATTAAGACGTTAGCCGTGGGTAGTAACCCACGGTTATAAAAGTGCAGCCTTTCAGGCTTTCTCATTAATGGAAACTAAAAAGTAAAGGTTAAATATTCATTCTATCAAAAGCGATTCTTTGCCAAAACGATTGCCTTTGGATTTTTCACTCTTCACTTTTTGTTTTTTTACTATCGTAATAACTTATTTGATCCTTCTACCTTTTATCAGCAGCCAAAGGGCGGAGAGGCACGAAAGAAGAATTATGCCGGCGTGCTGGGCTGATTCTTTTATATTGAGAAAAAACTTAGACATGGACTTTTGCTTATGACGAGGCAAAAGTAATGATTTATTTTTTAACCCGGAAGACTTTATGAAAATTGTTGTTACAGGTACCCGTGGCATTCCTAATGTCATGGGCGGAGTGGAGACACACTGCGAGGAACTGTTTCCGAGAATTGCCGCCATGGGCGAAGACGTAACGGTGATAAGGCGTAAAAGCTATGTGAACGACGGTCTGAAAGAATGGAAAGGCGTGAAGCTGGTGGACATTGAGACACCGAAGAAGAAGTCGTTTGAAGCCATTATACATACTTACAGGGCGATAAACATGGCGAAGAAACTGGGCGCAGACATACTGCACATACACGCCATAGGCCCTGCCCTACTTACGCCCTACGCCAAGATGCTGGGCATGAAGGTGGTGTTTACGCATCACGGTCCAGACTATGACAGGGACAAATGGGGAAAAGCTGCCAAGATGGTGCTGAAGATGGGCGAACGCATGGGATGTATGTTTGCTGACGACGTGATTGTTATAAGCGACGTGATACGTAACCTGATAAAGGAGAAATACGGACGTACAAAGAACGTGCATCTGATATATAACGGTGTGTCGAAGCCCGAGATATGCGACTATCCCGAGTATTTTGAGGAACTGGGCATAAAGAAGGGACGCTACATTCTGGGCATGTGCCGCTTTGTGCCGGAAAAGAACCTGCACCATCTGGTGGAAGCGTTCAATATAATTAAGGATGAAGAATTAAGAATTAAGAAAGAAAGTTCGGTACAAGCTAATGAAGAATTAAGAATTAAGAAACAAGGCTCGGTACAAGTTAATGAAGAATTAAAAATTAAGAAACAAGATTCGGCACAAGCTAATGAAGAATTAAGAATTAAGAAACAAAGTTCAGCGTTAGCTAATTATGAATTAAATGATGTAAAGTTGGTTTTGGCCGGTGACACTGACTTTGAGGACGACTACTCAAGGGGACTGAAAGAGATGGCGAGGAAGAACGGCGTGGTGCTGACGGGATTTGTGAAGGGCCGTAAGCTGCACTCGCTGCTGACAAACTGCATGTGCTACTGTCTGCCGTCAAGTCACGAGGGCCTGCCCATAGCCCTGCTTGAAGCCATGAGCTACGGCGTGAAGGTGATAGTGAGCGACATACCGGCAAACCTTGAGGTAGGTCTCCCACAAAACGACTACTTCCACGTAGGCAACGTGGACGAGCTGGCAAAGAAACTAAATGACGTAATGGCGCATCCCGTGGAACACATAGAATACGACATGACGAAGTATGACTGGGATAAGATTGCGAAAGAAGTCAGAAAAGTATATTTAAGTGAAAAATGAAAAGTGAAAAATCCATGTGCTTTGTTGCTTATTTTTGTAGTTATAGTAGTTAAAGGAGTTATCGCTCACTGAGGTGAGCTAGGAGTTAAAGTCATATGTCTTGTGGATTCTTGTCGCAAGCACTACGTTGGCGTTTGCTATAGCCATCTTAACTACTGACATAAAACCACAGAAGTAATTTTCTTACTTCTTAATTCTTAATTTTTAATTGCGTTTTCGCCTGCTCTTCACTTAAACATGCACTACGTTGGCATTTGACTTTAACTCCTTTAACTACTATAACTACTTTAACTCCTAACAAGAAACCACGAAAGCTATTGCATCTTTTTCGTGCAAGTTTAGCGAAATTCTGCATTAATTTCGTGCAATTTCTGTAAGATTCTGCATTTTTTTCATGCAAAGTCAGAGAAATGATGTATATTTGTCATGATTAAAACAAGATGAGTATGGAAAAGCTGTATGAACTTTTTTATAGGAAGCTGAAAAATACTCCTGTGGAGTTTCTCAGATATAAATACAACCAGATTAAATGGGAAAGCAGGGCTTTCGGACTTGTCGGGCCACGAGGCGTAGGAAAATCTACTATGCTGCTGCAATATATCAAACAGAATCTGGACACGAAAGATACGCTGTATGTATCGGCGGATAATCTTTATTTTGCAGAACATAAACTTGTTGATCTGGCAGACCGCTTTGTAAAAATGGGAGGTAAACATCTGTTTATCGACGAGATTCATAAATATGAAGGATGGTCGAGAGAGCTTAAACAGATTTATGACAGTTATGACGACTTACAGCTTGTAATCTCCGGCTCTTCGATACTTGACATTTATAAGGGCATGGCAGACCTTAGCAGACGTATGCCAATTTATGAGATGCAGGGGTTGTCGTTCAGAGAATATCTGCGCCTATTTCATGGCATAGACGTACCTGTTTACAGCATGGAGGACATACTTACGCATAAGGCTGTAATCAATGGCATAGAACATCCCCTACCCTTGTTTCATGATTATCTAAAAAGAGGGTATTATCCGTTCGGACGTGACGCTGAATTTGAAATAGAGCTGATGCAGGTGATAAACCAGACTATGGAAATAGACATACCGATGCACATAAAAGCCAACGTATCTGTGGGCAGGAAACTGAAAAGCCTGATAATGGTTGTATCTAAGAGTGTGCCTTTTAAACCAGTGATGCAGAAACTGGCAGATGTTACGGGTATCAGCAGAAATGACATTCCTGACTATCTGATATATATGGAACGTGCAGGAATGATAAGTCAGCTACGCAATGCAACCGGAGGACTGAGAGGCCTCGGCAAGGTGGAGAAACTGTATCTTGACAACACGAACCTGATTTATGCCCTTGCGCCAGAACATGCCGATATAGGAAACGTAAGAGAGACGTTCTTTATGAACCAGACAAGGGTATGCAACGACGTGAGAAGTTCTGACATCTCTGATTTTGAAATTGACAACAAGGTATTTGAAATAGGAGGACGAAAGAAAGGACAAAAACAGATAGAAAACGCAAGCGACGGCTACATCGTGAAAGACGACATTGAAAGCGGATACGCAAACGTAATACCCCTCTGGGCCTTCGGACTTAACTACTAAAATAATTCATAATTTATAATTCACAATTTATAATTCATAATTCATAATTGGGTCGCGCTATGAACGATAGCCACAAGACTAGTGGATTGTTTCCCTACAGTGAGCCCCGAGTAACGCTGTTTAATTTTTACTTTTTAATTTTTAATTTTCGTGCGAATCGTTTCGCACGAACTGCAGCTCGGAAATAAAAAAGAAAAAATTTATGTTTTTTCTTTTTGTATTGCTCTCGCCTTTTTTTAAAAAAGAAGATAAGCTGCATCTCAGCATAACGTTCAAGCACGCTTGACGATTCTGCATTCGATTTGCATTATCTTGCGCTATCTTTGAATAAGATAGGAGGCGGCTCGGAAAAGCCAAAAATAAAAACTACGTTTTTTATTTGTCTTTTCGCTCGCCTTGCGCTATCTTTGAATAAGATAGGAGGCGGCTCGGCAATAAAAAAGAAAAAAAGTGTTTTTTCTTTTTGTATTGCTCTCGCCTTTTTTTTAAAAAAAGAAGATAAGCTGCATCTCAGCATAACGTTCAAGCACGCTTGACGATTCTGCATTCGATTTGCATTATCTTGCGCTATCTTTGAATAAGATAGGAGGCGGCTCGGAAAAGCCAAAAATAAAAACTACGTTTTTTATTTGTCTTTTCGCTCGCCTTGCGCTATCTTTGAATAAGATAGGAGGCGGCTCGGCAATAAAAAAGAAAAAAAGTGTTTTTTCTTTTTGTATTGC
>ENA-ORSJ01000891-ORSJ01000891.1-human-gut-metagenome-genome-assembly--contig:-NODE-891-length-28596-cov-2.866683_pt1 | contig 28596 bp, 26 predicted proteins | sample MGYA00242191_ERZ509158 | MGnify/ENA primary metagenome ERZ509158 (study PRJEB26280, sample SAMEA2338623) | human gut metagenome | biome: human gut; feature: human-associated habitat; material: faeces...
GCCTTCCAGCAGCCGGTGCGCTTCAAGGGCATCACCGTCATGGACCTGCTCTGTCTGGCGGCGGGCAATAAGAAGCTCGACAAATGCGTCGTCTGTCAATACCTGTCCGAAGTCGGCCTTTGCGCGGAAAATTACATCAACCGCGAAGTGGACGCGTCCTTGTCGGGCGGCGAATTGAAGCGCATTGAAATCGCTACGATCGTAGCCCGCAAGAACACGGAGCTGGCTATTTTTGACGAACCGGAAGCAGGTATCGACTTGTGGAGCTTCCATAAACTCATCAAGGTATTTGAAAGAATGCACGATCAGAAGCAGTCGATTCTCATCATTTCCCATCAGGAACGCATTCTCAACATTGCCGATGAAATCGTCCTCATTGCCGACGGCACGGTCCGCAAGGTCGGCACGAAGGAAGAAGTTCTTCCCGAATTGATGGACGTCGTAGGAAACTGCAAATTTTATAAGGAGGAAGACTGATGGATAAGTATCAAGAACATTTGCTGGAAGTCATCGCCGATTTGCATGGCATTCCTGAAGGCGCATATAATATCCGTTCGAACGGCCAGAGCGTCGGCCGCGCTTCAACGGCTCATATCGAAATCGAACCGCAGAAGGACCGTCCGGGCATCAACGTGTATATTAAGCCGGAAACGCAGCACGAAGCTGTGCACATTCCCGTCGTCCTGAGCCAGGCCGGCCTCAAGGACGTCGTATACAATGATTTTTACGTCGGAGAAGGGGCTGACGTCGTCATCGTCGCCGGCTGCGGCATCCACTGCGGCAGCGACGACGGCTCGCAGCACGACGGCATTCATACTTTCCATATCGGCAAAAACGCCCGTGTACGCTACGTAGAAAAGCACTACGGCGACGGGGACGGCAAGGGCCAGAAGATCATGAACCCGGAAACCATCGTCCATATGGAAGAAGGCAGCTATATGGAAATGGAAACGACGCAGATCAAGGGCGTCGACTCGACGAAGCGCGTCACGAAGGCGGATTTGGCAGCCAGCGCGACGTTTATCGTCAAGGAAAAGCTCATGACCGACGGCGCGCAGTTTGCCGAAACGGAGTTTGAAGTCGAACTGAACGGCAAGGATTCCAGCACGGATGTCGTATCCCGCGCCGTCGCCCGCGGCACGTCCCATCAGATTTTCCGGGCCAAGGTCATCGGCAACGCCCAGTGCCACGGCCATTCAGCCTGCGACTCCATCATCATGGACGACGCCAAGATTTCGGCGATTCCCGAGCTGACGGCCAACGATACGGACGCGGCCCTGATTCACGAAGCGGCTATCGGCAAGATTGCCGGCGAACAGCTGACCAAGCTCATGACGTTAGGCCTTACGGCAGAAGAAGCGGAAGAAATGATCATCCAGGGCTTCTTAAAATAATAGGCGCAAGAGAAACCAGTCTTTCCTCGCTAGGGGGAGGCTGGTTTTTGCATAGGCGGAAAGAGTAGGCAAAAAGCGGGAAAATAGTGTACAATAAGGAGAAAAAGGAGGGGGAAGGCATGAACGGAGAGGCGGCGTTTCGCCGATACGCAGACTTTGACGCAATACTGAATTCTATTTACTGCGCGATTTTTATCGTCCATACAGACGGCTGCGCCGTATACCGCAATGGAGCGGCTGACGAGCTCAAGGCGGAATTAGGCGTGACGGAAGACGCGCTTATCGGCGCGCTGGAGGCGCAAATCGACGTCGTACATGGGCAGGGGCGCTTTGCCGTCGCAGTAGAGGGGGGCATGATTATCTGCCATCTCCTGCCCTGGACCCAGGCCGGTCAGCGGCAGGGCAGCATTATCGTCGCCCATATATCGGGGAAAGAGCGGTGCTCCGCCCAGGAATTGGACAACGTCATAGACGTGCTGGAAGAAATCGACGCCATTTTGGAGGTCGTCGCCGACGGCATCGTCGTGGCCGATAAAAACGGCGTCATCATCCGGGTCAACAAGGCCTTGGAAACGACCTTCGGCATCAAGCGGCGCGACGTCTTGGGGCGGTCTATGGAAATACTTGACCGGGAGCATTCCGTCTGCGGCGAACTGATACGCAAGATGAACGAAGACCCGAAGCGCATCGTCGTGTCGGGAATGTACAAGCAAAAGGAGCTCTTGTGTACCGGCGCGCCCATATTCGACCGGCAGCACCGCCTCAAGACCATCGTCATCAGCATACAGGACATGTCGGCTCTCAATACGCTGCGCAAAAAGCTGGAAGAGCAGCGGCTGTACACGAAGAGCTATATGCGGGAAATATCCTTGTTCAACGGCAGCGGCGGCCCCATCGTGGCCCACAGCCCGGCCATGAAGAAGATACTTCATCTGGTGCACGTCGTCGCCGACGTCGAGTCCGTCGTATTGATTACGGGCGAGTCGGGGACGGGGAAGGAAGTCGTCGTCAACGAAATTTATCACACGAGCCGGCGAAAGGACAAGCCTTTTATCAAGATAAACTGCGGCGCCATCCCCGACACCTTGTTCGAGTCGGAGCTGTTCGGCTATGAAAGCGGCGCCTTTACAGGTGCTCGGCGGCAGGGCAAGGTCGGCTTTTTCGAACTGGCCAACAAGGGAACCCTGCTCCTGGACGAGGTGGGCGAGCTCAGCCTGGCAGCGCAGGTCAAGCTGCTCCGTGTCATACAGGAAAAAGAAGTGCAGCGCATCGGCGCGGCCAAGCCGGTCAAGGTAGACGTTCGCCTGATTGCGGCGACGAACAAGGACTTGTGGAGTATGGTCTGTCAGGGGACGTTCCGGCAGGACTTGTATTATCGCCTCAACGTCATTCACATCCATATTCCGCCGCTGCGGGAGCGGCGCGAGGACATTATCCCCCTGGTCAACTATTTCCTGAAATATTTCAATGAAAAGTACGGCAAGGAAAAGGAGATTTCTCCGGAACTGTACCGCTTCCTCATGCGTCAGGACTGGCCGGGCAATATCCGCGAGCTGGAAAACGCCGTCGAGACGATGATCGTCCTGCCGTCGGAAAACAAGCTGACGCCCAGCCATTTTGTCGGCAAGGGAACGGGCGAGGATTCCGGGGCGGCCGTCAAGGTGCAGCGTCTCGTGCCGTGGAAGCGGGCCGTAGAAGAAATGGAAAAGGAGCTGCTGACGCAGGCGTACCGGGAATATCGCTCGACGCGGGCCATGGCGAAGGCGCTGGAGATAGACCAGTCGACGGTCGTGCGGAAAATGAAAAAATGGGGCGTCGGCTCCCATGAAAAGGATAAAAACGATGCAATATAGCATAGAAGTGATGTCAACGCGCATCGGTTGGACGAAAGCGGTACCATCATGGCATTGGCAATAAGCAGTAAGGATATCGGCATACAGGCGATGTAAATATACATCGCACTGGATGCCGATATGTTTTTAAAGGCCCGTATTTACGCCATTTGCAGCTTTTTTATAATTGGCATATTTATTTCATATATATTTGTGAAAGACCCATCAGGTATAGGATAGTGTATGAAATATGAGTCCAGCGAAGGAGGGGTTTGGTATGTTAATGACTAAACAACAATTCCAAGACAGCATTCGCGCCAGAAAACCGATGAACGTATGGTTCCTGGGAGAGAAAATTGAAGACGTTACGACCTATCCGCCCTTGGCGGCCAGCTTCAACGCTATCTCCAAGATTTACGAACTGCAGCATCGCCCGGACTGGCAGGATCTGATTACTGTTCCGTCCCATATGCTCGACGAACGGGTCAGTATTTACAACGCTCCCCTCCGTTCGGCAGAAGACGCGAACCGCAAGACCAGAGCTGCCAGAGCGCTGGCTGAAGTCATCGGTTGCTGTACGCACCGCTGCACCGGCTCGGAAGCATTTGCCGGATTAGGCCCTGCGTGCTACGACATGGACCACGACTTGGGTACCAACTATTTTGAACGCTTCATGAATTTCCTGAAATACGTACAGCAGAACGACTTGACCTGTACCGTTACGGTAACGGACGTCAAAGGGCTGCGGACGGCGCCGCCTCATGCACAGGCTGACCGCGATTCCTACGTCCATGTCGACGAAGTCCGCGAAGACGGCATCGTCATCAGCGGGTTCAAGTGCAATCAGACGGGCATCCTCTTCGCTCATGAAATCGTCATCGTCCCGACGACGAACATGAAGCCGGAAGACAAGGATTTTGCTGTTGCCTGTGCCGTTCCTGCCGATACGCCGGGACTGACCTTTGTCTTGGGCCGTACGCCTCAGGATAAACGCTTCTTCGAAGTCGAAGGCGATATCGAAGGCATCGACTTGGGCAAACAGTATGCCGACCATCAGGCGCTCGTATACTTCGACCACGTATTCGTCCCGAATGAAAGAGTATTCCTCTGCGGCGAAACGCAGTACGTAGGACGGCTCCTGAGCTACTTCACGGCAGTCCACAGATTGACGGCCGGCGGCTGCAAGGCTGGCGGATGCTCGGCTCTCTGCGGCGCGGCAAGTCTGGTGGCCGATATGGTCGGCGTGCAGAAAGCCGGTCATATCCGGACGAAGCTCACGGAAATGGCAATGACTGCTGAAACGGTTTACGGCCTATCCATTGCTTCGGGTGTAGAAGGATTCCAGCATCCCAGCGGCTTCTGGATTCCCAACCCGCTCATGTCCCATACGTGCAAATACACCTGCACGAAGATTCCCTTCGATGCCGTTCGGTACGCCCGCGACATCCTGGCGGGCTTCGGCGAAACGGCTCCGTCCGAGCTGGATATGAGAAATCCCGAAGTCGGCGAACTGTGCCAGAGAGCCTTCAACCCGGGCAACCCGAAATACAACGCCTTCGACCGTCTGCGGGCCAGCCGCTTCATCGAACACATGGTACGCGGCTCCAACTGGACGGCTATGGCCCTCCACGGCGGCGGCAACCAGGAAGCGTCGACCGTCATGGCCAGAATGTATACGGACTGGGAATACCTGAAAGGCCTCGTAAAAGTTGCCACAGGCATTGAAACGGACGCGCAGAAGGCCGAAGAATTTATCGACACCATCGGCAAGCGCCAAGGCCGTATCTGCACGACTCTCGATTTGCCGAAGGTTGAAAGCTAAGGTTTTCGCAGCAGATCAGGAGAATAAGACACCGTAGTGTAACCTAAGCAGCACATAGTAAAAAAGTATACTCCTCGCATGACTGGGGGAGTATACTTTTCTGTTTAGGCAGCTTTGCGGTAGCGCATATCTTCTGGATATACGGGACATGCATTCAAAATATAAAACTACACCATAATGGTATTGATTGAGTTGACAAGCCGTGCTATAATAATATAAACGATAATTACTATACGTTGATGGTACTGCCTGTATGATGCAGGCGTGACATATGAGAAGGAGTGAATGATCATGAAAATAGAAGAAGGTACGATCTTATCGATTGAAGAAGACGGCCTTGCCGAAGTAAAGGTCGGCCGCCATTCGGACTGCATGGCCTGCGGCGCTTGTCCCGGCGCGGAACACATCGTCGTCAAGGCGCTGAATCCTATCGGCGCGGAAGTGGGGCAGCACGTCAAATTTGAAGTGCGGGAAGTCAACATCGTCATCGGCGCCTTTGTCTGCTTTATCATGCCCCTTATCGTCGCCGGCCTCGGAGCTGTCGCCGGACACTGGATCGGCCTTTCCCAAGGCATGGATGCCATGCAGGCTGCGATTGTCGGCGGTATCGTCGGATTTCTTATCGGCGTTGTCGGCGTCAAGCTGTTTGACCGGTCCTTGACGAACGATATCAACGCTAAGCCGAAGATCATCGAAGTCTGCCGCTAACTATTTCATCATACTGCGTAAAAAATCCGTATGGGACGACGTGTTCCATACGGATTTTTTTGTATCAGTTTGTCAGCGAATCTTTCAGCTCGAGCTGCGTGCCGTCTTGCAACTGGACGGAGGTAACGGAAATGCTGCTCTGCAGTCCTTCTAGTGTCGCCATGCGGAGCAGCTCGGCCTGGGCCGGAACGGCGGCGTTCAGCCGGAACTGGCTGGTATGAGCTTTGCCGTCGGCGTAGATGGCTATGCGTATGGGTGCGGAGAAGAGGATCGTCGAGTCGGCGCGGCGCAGCTCGTACCGGCCTTTGGCTTCCCGGAGGGTTTCCTTGCCCTGTGCGGACAGCTTCGGCGTGTATTGGATGCGCAGGTATGTATCCTGCTCCGTGCTGCCGCGAACGACGGAAGCGGAGAGGCTTGTAATCTGGACGAGGGAATCGATGCGCTGGGAAACGGGCCGGTTGGCCGCTGCCAAGGCTGCTTCAGAGGCCTGCTGCAATTCCTGTACGACGGCGTCCGGGTCGGCAAAGGCGACGACGCGCCACTGGCGGGCCGATACCTTTTCCAGCTGGAAGGTGATGGGAATCGACGCTTGCAGCGAATCGTTATAAAAGGAGGCCGTAAGCTGGGCGTAGCCCGAGCCGTCCTGGCGGCTCCACGACGATGATTCATAGCGCCAGCCCGAGGCGGGGAGTAGCAAGCCCGCCTTGTTTCCCGTGTCGGTAATGACCTTTCGCGCCGCTTCCAGTTGAGCGTCATCTGAATCGCCGGCGAGAATGGTCTGGCAGGCGTGGATGAACTCGCCTTTCACGGGCAAAAGCAGGGCGCGGGACGCCGCCGTTTGGCCTTGATGCCGGCGAATCAGGCTGTCGAACAGCTGCCCAGCCAAGGCGCTCTCGTCCGCTGAAAGAGACAGGGTTTCGCCGTCTCCTGCCTGAGCGGCGGCGACGATGCGGGAAAATGAATACTCCGGCGTAGCCTTGTATATCGTTTCATAGGACAGGCAGGCAGCGCCAATGCAGACGGCGGCCGCAGCGGCCAGTATTTTTATATCCGGTTTGGGCATAGATGATAATTTCATAGCCATTTCCTTCTTTGCATAGAATGCGGTACGGCTCTCATTATAGCATAAAAAAGGAAAAAACGTCGGTTTCCTCGAATATAGTTAAGAGAACAAGCGTTATACGGAAGGATGTGACCAGTTGTGATTACGCTGCATGACAAGACAAACGGCAAGACATATACTCTCAAAGAAGGAACGACGCTGCTGCAGCTTTGCTCCGAGCATTATGGCGACGCGGAGCCCCGCATTGCGGCGGCGCTATATAATAATGAATTTGTAGGCTTGCAGACGAAGGTGCGGGAAGACGGGGATATTTCCTGGTTTTCCATGGCGACGCTGGAAGGCAATCAATGCCTCGTCCGCACGGCCATCATGCAGCTCGTGCGGGCTGTCAGCGATTTATACCCGCAGGGAAAAGTGTTTGTAAAGCACGCCCTGCGCAAGTCGCTGTACTGCGAGCTGGATATCGGCCATACTGTGACCTATCGGGACGTCGAATCGATTAAGCGGCGCATGCAGGAAATCGTCGCCCAGGACGAGCCTATTACGCAAGTCGTCCTCAGTGCGGAAACGGCCATGGACATGTGCCGCAACCGCCATATGGAACGGGAAGCGGAGCTGCTGCGTCACGTCGGCCTCAAGAACGTCATGACCTATCAGTGCGGCCAGGTCTTCGATTACTACATGGGGCCGATGCTGCCGAGCATGGGCTATTTGACCTGCTTCAACCTGCGTTCCTACGCGCCGGGCGTCATCTTGGAAACGCCGAAGGTAGATAATCCCAATGAGCTGCCGCCGTACAAGGAAATTCCCAAGATGGCCCGCTTATTTTTAGATGCAGAAGAATGGGGGCGCATCGTCCGCTGTCAGTACGTTTCTGATTTAAACCGCTATATTGCCGACGAAACGATTCAGGATATCGTCGATATGGCCGAAGCGCTGCAGGAAAAAAAGCTGGCTGAAATTGCCGATTACATCGTCCGCCAGCGGCCGAAGATCAAGGTCATCCTCATCGCCGGCCCGTCGTCGGCGGGAAAGACGACGTTCTGCAAGCGATTGACGACGCAGCTCCGCGTCGTAGGGCTGCGGCCCGTCAAGATATCGCTGGACGATTACTTTTACAACCGCGAGGACACGCCGAAAAATCCCGACGGCAGCTACGATTTCGAATCCCTGCGGGCAATCGACATCCCCTTGTTTAACCAGCAGATCGACGAACTGCAGCAGGGCCGCGACGTCTGCCTGTCCCGCTTTGATTTCGTAAGCGGCAAGCGTTACTTTGACGAAAAGCCCGTCCATCTGGAGCTGGAGCAGCCCATCGTCGTCGAAGGGCTCCATGCCCTAAACGATTCGCTGACATACATGCTGCCGCGGTACGAAAAATATAAAATTACCCTGGGTGTGCTGACGCAAATCCGCATCAACGACCACAACCGCATTTCGACGGCCGACACGCGGATTATCCGCCGCATGGTGCGGGACCAGCAGTTCCGCAACCGCGGCCCCTTGGATACAATGGACATATGGGCCGACGTGCGCCGCGGCGAAGAAGTGAATATTTACCCTTATCAGGAAGACGCTGATACGATTTTCAACACAGCCCTGCCATACGAGCTGTCCGTGCTGAAGCCCTACGCCGAGCCCCTGCTGCGCTCCATTGACAAGGAAAGCTCCCATTATGCCGAAGCGCAGCGGCTGCTGAAATTCCTGAACCCCTTCAAGGGACTGGATGCGTCCGTCGTTCCCAGCAATTCTCTCCTGCGGGAATTTATCGGCCCTGAACGGAAACAGCCCTGACAGAACGGCGGGATTCCGGCTTTTTCCGGCCTTCCGGCGATTCCCTAAAAATATATTGACAAAGCATTTACAGATAGATATAATAGTAAAGTCGAGGTAGAAATATGAAACTACAAGTCGAAGAAGCACTAAAGGAGGAAGGAAGGAAAGTTCCTTTTTCCTTTCAAAAGCCGGCTGCCGATTTAGGTGATGTAGACGCTTTTCCTTGGAAAAACCATGTTGTGGCTGTGGAAGGCGCGTTCTGGTCCGATGGCACGCACATCGTCGTCAAAGGAACAGTTCGTACATCCGGCATGTATGCATGCAGCCGCTGTCTGATGCCGGTATCGGTGGATCGGAATGCAACACTGTCTGAAGTCTATGGTACGGAAGCAGAGCTTCCTGATGACGTATTGCCTTATAACGGGGAATACATCGATTTGACGGAGACAATTAGAGAAACGTTGATCCTCAGCGAGCCCATGAAGGTGTTGTGCCAGCCTGACTGCAAGGGCCTGTGCCCGCAGTGCGGCGCAAACTTGAATGAAGGACCCTGTAGTTGTCCTACCGACAGGATCGACCCGAGACTCGCCGTCTTGGGGGATTTATTAAAATCAAAGCACTAAAATACGTACCATGGTTTAAGGAGGTGCAGAACATGGCAGTACCAAAGAACAGATTGTCCCAGACTCGTCAGAAAATGCGTCGTGCAAACTGGAAGCTGACAGCGCCGGGTTTCGTTGAATGCCCGCAGTGCCACGAAGCAGTAATGCCCCATCATGTATGCCCCACTTGCGGCTTCTATAAGGGCAAACAGGTTGTTAACAACACAACAGCTGAATAAGAGTATGAAATAAAAAGAGCGTCCGTAAGGGCGCTCTTTTTGGCAATGTCATGGAAAATACGGCGGCAGCTCTATGACGGGCAGGCCGATTCATGGTATAATAAACGGTACAGCTTGCGTAGTGAAAGGAAGGATATTCATGCGGGCTATGGGAATAGACCCGGGAACGGCCATCTGCGGCTTCGGCATCGTCGACGCCCAGGGAAGCCGCCTTACACCGGTTACATACGGAACGATTCAAACGACGCCGGACCACAGCGACGGCGAACGCCTCGTGACTATCTTTGAAGGGCTGAACGAGCTGTACGCTAAGTATAAGCCCGATATTATCGGCGTAGAACAGCTGTTTTTCAACCGCAACGTCACGACGGCCATTACCGTCGGCCAGGCCCGCGGCATCATTCTCCTGACGGCGCAGCAGGCCGGCATTCCCTTGCTGGAATTTACGCCGCTGCAGGTAAAGCAGGGCGTGACGGGCTACGGCCGGGCGACGAAGGAGCAGGTCATCGATATGACCATGCGCCTGCTGGGCATTCGCGAGAAAATCAAGCCGGACGATGCGGCCGACGGGCTGGCGATGGCCATTTACGCCATCTATTCCAGCCATTCGCAGCGTTTGAAAAGGACGGTGCAGTTATGATTGGGTATGTCAAGGGGATTGTGACGCATATATTCCGCGATTCCTGTTTTGTCGACGTCCACGGCGTCGGCTACCGCGTGTCCATTCCGGCGTCGACGATGGACAAACTGGTGCTGAATCGGGAAATCACCTTGTTTACGTATATGAGCGTCCGCGAAGACGCCATCGTATTATATGGATTTGCCACGCAGGATGAATACGACTTGTTCATGCTGCTGATCAGCGTAAACGGCGTAGGGCCGAAGGTGGCCTTAGGCATTCTGAGCGCCGCCAGTCCCGACGGGTTCCGCCTGGCCGTGCATCAGAAGAATATGAAGGTACTGACGAAGATGCCCGGCATCGGCAAGAAAACGGCGGAGCGCATCGTGCTGGAGCTGCACGATAAAATCGGCCCAGTTGGAGACGGCGCGGCGGCCGCTGAAGACGGCGGCCTGGAAAGCATGCCGCAGGGCATCGCCTCGGACGCCTTGGCGGCGCTGACCAGCCTGGGCTATTCCTCCCAGGAAGTGCTTCCGGCTATCGAAGCCAAGGCCGGCCAGTGCCGGACCGTAGAGGAACTGCTGAAAGCCGTATTGCAGGCATTGGGAAGCAGGAGGTAAGACGTGGAAGAGCATCGCATTGTGGAGACAGGCCCGATTGCGGGAGATTCCTGGCAGTACAGCCTGCGTCCCCACTATTTAAAAGAATATATAGGACAACAGAAGGTCAAGCAGAACTTAGAAGTCTTTATTCAGGCGGCAAAGCTGCGGCAGGAAGCGCTGGATCACGTGCTGCTGTACGGCCCTCCCGGGCTGGGCAAGACGACGATGGCCGGCATCATCGCCAACGAGCTGGGCGTCAACCTGCGCATTACGTCGGGGCCGGCTATCGAGCGCCCCGGCGATTTGGCGGCCCTGCTGACGAACTTGCAGGAGCGGGACTTGCTGTTTATCGACGAAATACACCGCTTGTCCCACAGCGTGGAAGAAGTGCTGTACGCGGCGATGGAAGACTACGCTCTGGACATCGTCATCGGCAAGGGGCCAAGCGCCCGGTCGGTGCGCATCGACCTACCGCCCTTTACCCTCGTCGGCGCGACGACCCAGGTCGGCCGTCTGGCGCCGCCGCTGCGCGACCGCTTCGGCGTCATCTGCCGGCTGGAATTTTACCGGCCCGAAGAGCTGGTGCTGATTATCAAGCGGACTGCCGATATTTTAAACGTAGAAATCGACGATGCCGGCGCGTTGGAAGTGGCGCGTCGCTCGCGGGGCACGCCGCGAATCGCCAACCGCCTGCTGAAGCGGGTCCGCGATTTTGCCCAGGTAGCCGGCGAGCAGACGATTTCATCGGCTTTGGCCGGAAAAGCCTTGGACCGGCTGGAGGTCGACGCCTGCGGCCTGGACCGGACGGACCGGCGGGTCTTGCAGGTCATCATTGAAAAATTCGGCGGCGGCCCTGTCGGCCTCGATACGATTGCCGCGGCGATCAGCGAGTCCGTCGACGCCGTCGAAGACGTGTACGAACCCTTCCTCATGCAGCTCGGATTTTTGAACCGCACGCCGCGGGGACGGGTCGTAACTGAGGCGGCTTATGCCCATCTGGGACTGCCGTCGCCGTCGGAAGGCAAAGGCTCTTCGTTATTTTAGGAGGTATATATGGCGAAAACCTTAATTTTAATCGGCGCGTTGTTTATTGCGGCCGGCTTTGTCTGGCTGGCGCTGGAGCACATCGGCGTAAGCCGTTTTCTAGGCAACCTGCCCGGCGATTTGAATTTTACGAAGGGAAACGTATCCTTTCATTTCCCCATCGTAACCTGCCTCATCATCAGCGTCGTGCTGACCCTCATTCTGAATATATTTTTCCGTCATTAACAGGAGGGAAGACCTATGATTAAAACGCGACTACTTCGCGTCCTCGCCGCGGCGGCTTTATTTGTCTGCCTGACGGCGACGGCTTTCTGCGCCGGCTCGGACCAGACGCTGCGCATCGGCATCCGTGAAGGGAGCAAATCCGTATCCATCATCGGAACCCAGGGGGCGGCCGTTTATAAAAACGGTTCCCTGTGGAAAAAGGTAGGGGCGAACAAACCGGTTAAGGTGGAACTCAAGGGCAAAGACCTCGTCGTCAACGGCTCGAAGAGCAAGGGCGCCGTGTCGGTACGGCCCTTGAAAAAGGGCGTCGTCAAGCTGACCGACGGCTATTCGTACCGCGGCTCCATCGAGTGCATGCAGCCGTCGAAGTCTTCGGGAATCACCGTAGTCAATGTCGTGCCCCTGGAGCAGTATTTATACGGCGTCGTCGGCAAGGAAATGTCGCCGTCGTGGAGCTCTGAAGCGCTGAAAGCTCAGGCCGTCGCGGCCCGGACCTACGCCGTGTATCATAAGAACTCCTTCCGAAACAAGGGCTTCGATATGACCGACGACACGCGCAGCCAGGTTTATGCCGGCATCAACGGCGAATCGCCGTCCATTATCAGCGCCGTCGACGCGACGAAGGGCGAAATCCTGACGTATAAGGGCAAGCCCATCGAGGCAATTTTCTGCGCCACTGCCGGCGGCTGGACGGAACACAGCGAAAACGTATGGGGCAATTACGTGCCTTACCTGCGGGGCGTCGTCGATAGAAGCGAAAAGATGCCGTCCTACAGCTGGACCGTGACGACGACGCCGGAAAAGCTGGCGGCGAACCTGAAAGCAGCTGGTAAAAACGTCGGCAAGATAAAGTCCATTACCTTGTCGCCCTTGGGCAAGCGGCCCATGGACGTGTCCGACCGCGGCGTATCCGGCCGCGTCCTGTCCATGACGATTCAGGGCTCGTCGGGAAGCGTCAGGCTGACGGGCAACGCCTTCCAGTCCATCATGGGACTGAAGAGCACCTTGTTTGACATCTATCAGGGGACGGAAAAGAAGCAGAAAGACAGCAAGAAAGACAATAAGAAAAAATCGTCTCGCAAGACGACTTTTAAAATTAAAGACAAGAAGCCCATTACGATTTACGGCTTCGGATGGGGCCACGGCCTGGGGATGAGCCAGTACGGCGCATACCAGATGGCCCAGGAACAGAAAAATGCCAAGAATACGTACCGCAAGATACTGCAGCATTACTATACGGGCGTAAAGCTTGACAAGATAGATTAAGGAGACAGTACGTTGAAACTCAGTGATTTTTATTATGATTTGCCAAAAGAATTGATTGCCCAGCACCCGGCAGAGCAGCGGGATCACGCCCGCCTCATGCTGTACGACCGGCAGAGCGGGGCTGTGGAACACAAGCATTTTTACGATTTGATCGACGAGCTCCATCAGGGCGACGTCTTGGTATTTAACGATTCCCGGGTCATCCCGGCCCGCCTGTACGGGAAAAAGTCGCCGACAGGCGGCAAGGTCGAAGTGCTGCTGCTGACGCCCGTCGGCGAGGACACGTGGGAAGTGCTGGTCAAGCCGGGGAAACGGGCCCTGCCCGGGGCGGTTATCGAGTTTCCCGAAGGCCTGACCTGTCAGATACTGGCCCGTACGGACTTCGGCGGCCGCATCGTTAAATTTGAATACGACGGCGTATTCGACGATATTATCGACAAGATCGGCGAAATGCCCCTGCCGCCGTACATTCACGAAAAGCTGGAAGATCCCGACGAATACCAGACTGTATACGCCCGCGAACGGGGCTCGGCGGCGGCGCCGACGGCAGGGCTCCATTTCACGGACGAGCTGCTGGAACGCATCAAGGCCAAGGGCGTGGAGCTGGTCTTCGTTACGCTGCACGTCGGCTTGGGGACGTTCCGGCCCGTAGAAGAGGAAAACATCGAAGACCACGAAATGCACAGCGAATTTTACAGCATTACGGAAGAAGCGGCCCAGACGATTAACCGGGCGAAGGCTGAAGGCCGGCGCATCGTAGCCGTCGGCACGACGTCTATACGGACGCTGGAAAGCGCCGGTACGACGGGCGTGCTGCAGGCCGGATCGGGCTGGACGAATATTTTCATCTATCCCGGCTACACCTTCCACATCGTCGACGCGCTGGTCACGAATTTCCACCTGCCCGAGTCGACGCTCCTCATGCTCATCAGCGCTATGTCTACGAGAGAAAAAATCTTAAAGGCGTATGAAATTGCCGTGCAGGAAAAATACCGTTTCTTCAGCTTCGGCGACGCCATGTTTATACGATAGGAGGACACGACGTTGGTTATTACTTACGAACTGCAGGCCGAATGCGACGGCGCCAGAGCCGGCATCCTGCGCACTCCTCACGGAACCTTCAAGACGCCTATGTTTATGCCCGTAGGCACGCAGGCGACGGTCAAGACCTTGTCGCCGGAAGAGCTGTACGACATGGGCGCCCAGGTCATCCTGAGCAATACGTATCACCTGTTCCTGCGGCCCGGCGAAGACCTGGTCAAGGAAGCCGGCGGCCTGCACAAGTTTATGAACTGGAAGCAGGCTATCCTGACGGACAGCGGCGGATTTCAAGTATTCAGCCTGGGGCAGATGCGCAAGATTACGGAAGAAGGCGTAACCTTCCGCTCTCATTTGGACGGCTCGAAGAAATTCCTGTCGCCTGAAGTATCTATGGACGTGCAGATGGCCCTTAATTCTGATATCGCCATGGCCTTCGACGAGTGCATCCCGTACCCTTCGGACTACGACTACACCCTCCATTCGACGGAGCGGACGAGCCGCTGGGCCAAGCGCTGCCTGGATCACCACCATAGCGATACGCAGGGCTTGTTCGGCATCGTCCAGGGCGGCATGTATGTGGACCTGCGCCGCAAGAGCTGTGAAGAATTAGTAGACATGAATTTTGACGGATATGGCATCGGCGGCTTGAGTGTTGGCGAATCTAAGGATATAATGTATGATATACTAGATCATACGACGCCCTACCTGCCGCAGACGAAAGCCCGGTACCTCATGGGCGTCGGCACGCCGGACTGCCTCGTCGAGGGCGTAGCCCGCGGCGTAGATATGTTCGACTGCGTCTTCCCGACGCGCGTAGCCCGCAACGGCATGGCCATGACCCATACGGGCCGGCTGACCGTGCGCAACGCAAAATACGCCAGGGATTTCTCGCCCATTGAAGAAGGCTGCGGCTGCTACACGTGCCGCAACTATACGCGGGCCTATATCCGCCATCTCTTCAAAGCGGAAGAACTGCTGGCGTACCGCTTAGTCAGCATTCATAATTTGTATTTCCTGCTGCGGTTTATGCGCGACATGCGCCAATCCATTCTGGACGGCACGTTCCGCCAGTTCCGGCAGGAATTTTGGAAGCGATATCAAGATGCATAATATTTCGTATCTTGCATATATACCATATCACTAAATGTTGGAGGTGAATACAGTGGACATGATGGAACAGTTAAACGCCTTTTGGCCGATTATCCTCATGGTAGTCATTTTCTATTTCATGCTTTGGCGTCCGCAGAAGAAGCAGCAGAAACAGCGCCAGGAAATGCTGAACAGCCTGAAAGCAGGAGTTAAGATTATCACTGCCGGAGGTATTTACGGCACGATCGTATCTCTTCACGACGAATATCTCGTCATTCGCGTAGCCGATAAGGTAGAAATCAAGATTACGCGCAACGCTGTCAACCAAGTCTTGGGAAAGCAGGACCGGTCGGAAGGGAAGAAATCCAAAAAGGCGGAAAAGAAAGCTGATCCGAAGCCTGTAGAAAAAGGGGCGGAAGCCAAACTGGCCGACGCAACGCCGGCAGAACCGAAAGCTGCTGAACCGGCACAGGCTGAAACAGCAGCTCCGGCTGAAGAAAAGAAAACTGAAGAATCGCAGGACGCGAAGTAACACCTTTGAAAAGCCATGAATGACCGGCTTTGCGCCATTTCTGGGCAGGCCGGTTCATGGCCTTTTTGCATGGGCCGGCGAAGGCCGGGCCTTGGGGAAGCATGATGAAGCAGACGGCGGAACGCCGCCGTTTATAGTATAGAATACTGTATTTATAAGAGGAGGGAAACCTGTTGCGGACCCGTAATATGATAAAGTTTTTTGGGGCGGTCGCCATTATATTGGGCGTGTTCCTGACCTTCATTTATCCGCTGGCCAACTCGATTAAACAGGGCCTGGATTTGCAGGGCGGCACGCATATCGTCCTGGAAGCGGAAGATACGCCCGATGCGCCGGTCACGGAAGACTCGCTGAACCGCGCCGTCTCTATTGTCGAACGGCGTATTAATGAAATGGGCCTGACGGAACCGCTGGTGCAGAAGGAAGGCGCCCGCCGCATCATCGTTGAGTTGCCCGGCGAAAAGAATCCGGAAAAAGCCATCGAAACGATCGGCAAGACGGCCGTCATGGAATTTAAAGACGAAAGCGGCGCGACGCGCCTGACCGGTAAGGATTTGAAAACGGCGAAGGAACAAATCGAAAACGGAAACCAGAACGTCGTCGCCATTGAATTTACCGACGAAGGCGCCGACAAGTTCGCCGATTTGACGGCGGCCAACGTAGGCCATAAAATCGCCATCTTGCTGGACGGCGAAGTATTGACGGCTCCCGTCGTCAACGAACCGATTACCGGCGGCAAGGCCGTCATCACCGGCAGCCGGACGCTGGAAGAAGCGAAAAATCTGGCCATCCTGCTTCGTTCCGGCGCATTGCCGGTCAAGCTGAAGGTCATGGAAGTGCGGACCATCGGGCCGAGCCTGGGCCAGGACTCGAAGATTAAGAGCGAAAAGGCCTTTGCCATCGGCATCGTCCTGATCATGATCTTCCTGGTCGTCGTATACCGCATGTCCGGCATCGTTGCCAACGTAGCCCTGCTGGTATACGTCCTGATCCTGCTGTCTATTTTGAAATATCTCGACGCGACGCTGACCTTGCCCGGCATTGCGGGGATCATCCTGTCCATGGGCTTTGCCGTCGACGCCAACATACTGATCTTCGAGCGATTTAAGGAAGAGGTGCTCGTAGGGAAGACCTTGCGGACGTCGATGGAGGCCGGGTTTAAGCGGGCCTTCCATACGATTCTCGACGCCAACGTATCGGTTATGATCGCCGCCATCGTCCTCATCGTCATGGGGGCCGGCACGGTCAAGGGCTTTGCCGTCAACCTGGCCCTGGGCCTCATCGTCAGCATGTTTACGGCTATTATCGTCAGCCGCTCCCTGCTGACCTGGTTCATTAATACGAATCTCATCACCAATCCGTGGTTCTACGGATTGAACCGCAAGGTGCCGGAACACATGCTCAAAAAGGGGGGACGGAAATGAGTTTTGATATTGTAGCCCATAAGAAATGGTGGTTTACCCTGTCGTCCGTCCTGGTCGTCCTGAGCGTCATCTCCATCTTTATCAACGGCTTTAACTTCGGCATCGACTATACGGGCGGTACGATTTTGGACCTGCAGTTCAAGCAGCCCGTTACGGTAGCCCAGGTGCGCGAAGTCATCGATGACTCTAATATGAATTTGGAAAACAGCGTTATCCAGCTGTCGGGCGTCACGGATCAGGAATCGTCTCAGGAAGTGATGATCCGCATGCGCAACCTGGAAAGCGACGAAAGCAAGGCCATTTCCGATCAGCTCAACGAAAAGCTGGGCGGCGCGGAAGTGAAGCGTATCGAATCGGTCGGCGCCGTCATCGGCTCGGAAGTCACGAAGAATGCCGTGACCAGCCTGGCCGTGGCCTTTATCGCCCTGGCGGCCTATATTTCCTTCCGCTTTGAATATAAGATCGCCATTTCGGCTATCGTATCCATCCTCCATGACTTGATCATGGTATTGGGCTTTTTCTCCTTCTTCCAGCTGGAAATCGACGCCTCCTTCTTGGCGGCTATCCTGACGGTCGTCGGCTATTCCATGAACGAAGCCGTCGTCATTTTCGACCGCGTCCGCGAAAACACGAGGACCCACCGCCGCACGGATACGTATGAAAAGCTGGCTCACGACAGCATTTCCCAGAGCATCCACCGCAGTATCTACACGCTGACGACGGTACTCTTTGCCTGCGGGGCCCTCCATTTCTTCGGCGGCGAATCGACGAAGAACTTCTCCCTGGTCATGCTCATCGGCTTCATCAGCGGTGCTTACTCGTCCATCTGCGTAGATACGTCCTTGTGGGTCGTATGGAAAAACTATACGGCGAAGAAGCACGGTTCGAAGCGCGTAGCCCGCGAGGAAACGGAACCCAAGGAAGAAACAGAAAGTACAGAAGAAAACTAACTGCATATACAAGAGAAAACAGGCTGGCTCCATTGGGAACCAGCCTGTTTTCTCATGCTAAGAGAGATTATGTAAAATGCGGGAAAGGGAGTTATTCGGCCGTAATGCGCTGTAAGATTTCTCCGGCTCGTTTCCAGTTGAAGATACCGCAGGTACAGGTTTTTCCTAACTCCTTGCCGCCGTCTTCGCAGGTCATCTTTCCGGCTTTTATTTTTTTGATAACGTCTTGGATGCGTCCGACTGAAACCATGCCATGTCCGCACATCGTGTTGATTTCCAGGATAGGCTTATCGGGCAGGAGAGACGTGTTGCCCCAGACGCCTAAGGAGTATTCTACAGTATGCGGCGTAAGGCCTGAGGCGTGGCAGCATTCACCGAGCATATCGAACAAGCCGGATACGACGACGCTGAGACCGATGTCGGCTTCTTTTAAGGCCTTCATCATCTCTACGGCCTTTTCTTCGCTGTCGAAGACGCAGTGGACCGTGGCGTTTTCCGTCGTAGAATCCAATACGGCTTCATTGCTGCCCAGGGTATAGGTATTGCCCGTCGAGGCGTTGCCTATGGAAATGCATCCGTGTTCCAGGCCGATTTCCATGAACCGGCGAAGCTTTGCGCCGACTTCTGCCGCAGGGATGTCTACATCGTTGAAGCGGTGGGCAGGCAGCATCAGGAACACGATATCTTTTTTCAAACTATCTTCATTGCCTACGCGGTGCAGTGTGTGCGTCATATAAATCCCCTCCCTTAAAACTGGGCGGCCGGCTTGCCGAGGCCCAGATTGACTTTTCCGTTAGGACGCAGCGTCGTAATGCCGGCGTCGCGAATTATTTGCGCTACTTTCGCATGCTGGTCGTCCGTCGTGACGCTGCATACGTCTAAACTGAATACGGTCTGTGTTTTGCTGGCCGCTTTGCCGCATAATTCTAAAACGTCGGGCAGCTTTTCCATGGGGACGGAAAATTCCAAAATAGCGGAGTAGACGCGTTCGTCTAAGATTTCTTCTTTAAACTGTCCCGTCGTATTGTCTGTCATGAGCGTCGTAATCGGGTTGCAGGGCTCGAACTGGACGAGCTTGGTAGACGCCAGGGTCATGGCGATTTCCTGAACCTGACGGAACGTAGCGGCGGCGATGGGGCGGCCGACCTCTACGGCTACGCCTACCCAGCCGGGACGGAAACGGCCTGTTACGTCGTTGGTCTTCATTTCTTCCGTGCCGCGGCCGCTGACGTTGGTGCCTTCAAATACGGTGAACACGTCGCTCATGACGGAGCGGACGGCGCGGGGCCATTCCAGATGGTCCTGCTCGATGGCGTTTTTAGGACATACGCGGCTTCGCTTGCAGCAGCTGCATTCGACGCACAGTTCGGAGTCGATATGGGCCTTGCGGTTCGTTACGGTAATTGCGTTTACGGGGCAGTAGGGGACGCATTGCCCGCAGCCGATACATAATTCCTGATTGATTAGCATAGAATTCCCTCCCATTATAAAAATATTTTTCGCACATTATGTATACATAACTTAATATACGTATACAATATAATAAAATTGTGTTTTAGTCAAGAGGTTTTCGCCTGTTATAATACAAAAGCACGGTTAGAAGAAACACATAGGTATCTTCTAACCGTGCTTTTTTTGTGCGGTCATACAGGGCATTGTATGTTTTGCGGCTTTCAGCGGGTGTACAGGGCAACGATGTGGGCGTCCAGATCATACATGGCCTGGCAGCGTTCCGCCACGGCCTGCACATAGGATTGCTCGTCCCGCCGGTATAAGCTGTCGATCAGCTGCTGATGGTAGGCGATGCGTTCGTCCGAATCGTCTTTCAGCGAACTGGTCTGGAGGTGGATTAAGTGGATGCGGTAATAAATTTCCTTCTGATATTTTAATAAGATGTCGTTCTGGGCGATTTCGGCGATGCTGAGGTGAAAGGCTCGGTCCGCCGTGATGCGGCCGTATAAGTCATTGTTTCTGTGAGATTCTTCACATGCGTCGGCCAGCTGCTGCAGGCGGGAAAAATCGGCGTCGCTGCCGTAATAGATAGCCAGATGGCCGGCCAGTATATCCTGAGACATGCGGATGACGCCGATTTTTTTTGCCATTTCCGGCGTAAAATACGTTACTTCAGCGTAGCGCTTCGGATAAATCGTAATCAGGCCCTCGCCGCTCAGCTTGCGCAGGCCCTCGCGCACAGGCGTGCGGCTCGTCTGGAGCAGGGAGGCCATTTCGTCTTCCTGAATACGCTGTCCCGGCTGTATTTCGTAGTGGAGAATCATGTCTTTGATGCGGCGGTATACTTGTTCATGCTTCGGCAGGGCGCGGTTCAGTCCCTTGCCTGTGATGTTTGCAGATTCTTCTGCCGGGAAGCGTGTAGATTTCATCATCAGCGTATCCTTTCTGGTATAGAGCTTCAGAAAACAGCCCAAAGAATGTATTAACGAATTATTCGCAATGCGATTTAAATAAAATGTAAAAAGACATAAAAAAGCTAAATATATGTGTATCGCTTTTTGTATACATGAGTAAAAGTAATAAATGTAAAGAGAGCGTAAATGGCGGACACATACGCATATTCGGTGCAATTCGACGTCTGCTCTTATAATATTACCATGGTTTTTGCGTCTTTGAAAGAGTCTATTTTTATTCTGTTTTGCATAGAGCCTTGTATAAAAATTTTTCAGCTAATAATTGTTTAATTATATATAGGGAACTGACTGGGGAAATATGTATTAATATTCATATAAAAGTATTTTTATGACTAAAAAGTACGGAGGGATGAATAAAAACAAATTGATTATGTAAAGGTATTGCGTGAATTCATACACGATTGGGGAATATTACGAATACATATATTGAAAAACAGGCATTGCTATTCTCGATATGAAGTGCTAAAATAGAACCAACGAATACGTATATGCAAATTATAATGCATATACAAACTAAACCAAAGGGAATCCAAGGCAGCCATATCGTTCACATGGACCTTACGGCATGATATGCGGCGAAAAGGCTGGTCGGGATTCAGCAGGAGGAAGCCGGCAGTATCCTACGGCAGCTGCCGGATGCTGTGAGAATTATTTCACAAGGAGCAGTTCGACGGCGTTGGCCTTGGCTGAATGCATATCCCTGCGGTTTCCAATGGGTTTAGACGTTTCCCGTTATCAAAAAAACGCAAATATTTATCAAAGGAGGAAGTTTTCAATGAGTCAGGAAGTAAATGCTGCGGCTGTCAAGGAAACAGCGCAACCTGTTCAGGGAAAACGCACGCATGTACGTTTTGTCGTATTATTTGTCGTTTGTTTAATTTATTTGATTACCTATTTGGACCGCGTCAACATCTCCATCGCGGCTCCGCTTATGATGGCGGAATTCGGCCTTAACAAGGTAGAATGGGGCCTCGTATTATCTGTATTCTCTTGGACTTATGCTATCAGCCAGGTTCCCGTCGGCATGCTGTGCGATAAGTACGGCGCAAGAAAGACCCTGTCCGTTATCGTTACATGGTGGTCGTTCTTTACGATTGCTACTTCCTGGGTCTGGAACACGACGTCCTTGGTTATCTGCCGCTTGTTATTCGGCCTCGGCGAAGGCGGCGCCTTCCCGTCGGCAACGCGCGCTTTGGCGCACTGGATTCCGGCTACGGAACGCGGCTTTGCCCAGGGCCTGACGCACGGCTTCTCCCGATTGGGCGGTGCTGTTACGCCGATTATCGCAGCCTTCATCATTTCTCACCTCGGCTGGCGCGCCTGCTTTGAAATCTTCTCGGTCCTCGGCTTCGTCTGGGCTATCGTCTGGTGGTTCTGGTTCCGCGATACGCCTCATGATTTCAAGAAAAAATGGGGAAAAATCAACGATGCTGAAATCGAATTTATTCAGGGCGGCAAAGTCGAAGCAAAAGCGAAACCGAAGCTGGCTTTCAAGCAGCTGTTAAAGAGTAAAAACGCTTGGTTCCTCTGCCTCAGCTATCCGACCTACTGCTACACCGTATGGATTTTCATGACCTGGCTTCCCAGCTACTTAGTTGAAGCTCGCGGTTTCAACCTCATGGAAATGGGCTTCTTCGCCAGCATTCCTCTTCTGGCCGGCACCGTCGGCGATACCTTGGGCGGCTTGATTTCCGATAAAATCTGGAAAAAGACGCACAACGGCAAGTTGGCTCGCCGCATCGTCCCGATGGCAGGCATGCTTGTCGCCGCCGCCTTCATGATTCCCGGCGCGATGACCGAATCGGCATACATGGCCGTATTCTTCATGGCCTGCTCCCTCTTCGGCCTGGAAATGGCCGTCGGTGTATACTGGGCTACGTGCCTTGATATCGGCAACGACTATGCCGGCACGATTTCCGGCTTTATGAATACGATCGGCAACATTGGCTCCGCCTTGTCTCCGTTAGTATTCGGAGCTGTTCTTCAGTTCACGGGCTCCTGGATTTATCCCTTCTGCGTTGCCGCTACGATTTTGGTCATCGGCGCGCTGATGTGGCTCAAAGTCAATCCGGAATTGCCGATTGCAAAAGAATTGAATCTCCATTAAAATATTGACTTGTCGAAATAATCAAGAATATGATTGGGAGGATTAACCATATGAAACCGATTTTAGGTATCTTTTTAGGCGAAGCGTCGGGTGTCGGCCCGGAAATCGTCGCCCGTCTGGCAGGAAACGGGACGCTGCAGAAATACTGCCGCCCCGTTCTCATCGGCGATGCCCGCGTATTGAAGCAGGGCCAGGAGTTTGCCGGTACGGATTTCCCCGTACAGGTCGTAGAAAAGGTTGCCGATGTCGATTGGAACGGCCCCGTAGCCCTTCTCGACATGAAGAACCTCGACACGGCAGACTATACGGTCGGCGCAGTCAGCCCCGTATCGGGCAAGGCTACAGGCGATACCCTCGTATATTCCATGGACTTGCTGAAACAGCAGGCTATCGACGGCTTTGTCTTCGGCCCGCTGAATAAAGAAGCCTTCAAGCGCGGCGGTTATCACGTCGAAGACGAACACCAGCTCTTCGCCGAATGCCTGGACTGGGCCGATAAACCCCATGGCATCCTGAACGTCATGGACGGCCTGTGGACCTTCCGCGTCACGGCGCACATTCCCTTCAAGGAAGTAGCCGAACACATTACGCATGACAACGTGCTGCGGACGATTGAGCTGACGGCTTTGACCATGAAGACGGCCGGCTATGACAATCCGAAGATCGCCGTAGCGGCGCTGAACCCCCACGCCGGGGAAGGCGGCCTGTGCGGCACGGAAGAAGTCGAAGTATTGGCGCCGTTGGTAAAAGAACTGCAGGATAAGGGAATGAACGTCGTCGGTCCGATTTCGGCGGACACGATCTTCATGCACGCTTTTGCAGGAGAGTACGACGCCGTCATTACGCTGTACCATGACCAGGGCCAGATTGCGACGAAGCTGAAAGCCTTTGATACGGGCGTTACGGTAGCAGGGGGCTTGCCGTACCCGGTCACGACGCCGGAACACGGCTCGGCCTACGACATCGCCGGCAAGGGCATCGCCAAGACGAAGGCGACGGAAGAAGCCGTGCGCATTGCAGCTCAGATGGCTGGCTGGCGCGGCGAAGAATAATACGCAGATACAAAGGAGAAGGAGTTTACATTCATGAAAAAAGCAGAATTTCTGACACCGGCCGTAACGATTTTTGACGCCCAGGGCAACGTCGACAGAGAAGGCAACGTCGCCGTATACGATCACTTGCTCCGCGGCGGCATGGACGGCATCGTCATCATGGGCAGCACGGGCGAATTTTTTGCCATGCCAATGGAACAGAAAAAGGAATTGATCGACATTGCCGTGCCCTTTATCAAAGGTAAGGGCAAATGCTTTATCGGTACGGGCGGTCTGGTCGTCAACGACAGCGTGTCCGATACGGTCGAGCTTTCCAATTATGCCTGCGAAGCCGGCGCAGACGCCGTCATGATCGTGGCTCCCTATTATTTCGCGTTGGGAGCGGCCGATTTGGAAGCCTATTACGATGCCGTAGCGTCGCGCGTCAAAGGCGATATTTACTTGTACAACTACCCGAAATGTACGGGCTCTGATTTGACTCCGGAAATTACGCTGAACCTCTTGCGGAAGCATCCGAACATCAAGGGCTTCAAGGATACGGTAGACTGCTTCGGCCATACTCGCGCTATTATCGAAGCGACGAAGGATGAATTTCCCGATTTCGTCGTCTTGTCCGGGTACGATGAAAACTTGTATCATGTCATGCTGAGCGGCGGCAATGGCTGCATCGGCGGCTTGTCGAACTTCGTTCCTGAATTGTTCGCAAAATGGTGCAAGGCTATCAATGAAGGCGAATTGGCCGTCATTGAAGAATGCCAGCGCAAGGTCAACGCGTTGATGTGCATTTATTCCGACCGGGCTCCGTTCCCGCACATTGCAAAACGCGGCTTGACGCTGCGCGGCGTACCCATCAGCGAAACGACGCGGCATTTCTCCGTAGCTCCTATTGATACGGCTAAATTGACCGGCTTGATTGAAGGGGCTTTAAAATAATCACGCTATAACCTCATAATCCTCAAAATATATGATGAAAACCTAACAAGGCATGCCTAACGGGTCTGAGACTCGCAGGGCATGCCTTGTTGGCGTGATGCAATATATCGTTTGCGTTTGCTTTATTGAACGGATTATTTCAATACGAAGGTTTCAATGGCTTCGCCGACGGCTCCGTCGTTGTTCGTCGCGTCGGTGACGACGCTGCAGTATTGGCGGATTAGGGGATTTAAATTATGGACGCCTACGCTGAGGCCGGCGGCCTGGAGCATTTCAATGTCGTTGATATTGTCGCCGATAGCCATCGTTTCTTCAGGCTGTACGCCGAGCATGGCGGCTAATTTGAGGAGGGCGACGCCTTTCGTGACGCCCTTGTGCATGAATTCGATGTAGCGGTTGCTGGAAAAGCTGACCGTGATGTCGTCGAGAAGGGGCTTCATTTCGGCGTGAATTTCCTGCAGACGGCTGTAGTCGGTGTTCATGATGATGAGCTTGCAGACTTCTTCCTTGCCGCGCAGGAAGTCGAGGGTCTTTTCCGTCGTCGGTACATAGGCCATGCGGCCGCGGAGAAAATCCTCTTCGTCAGGCGTGACGTCGCTGATGTATACGGTATCACGTGTGTAAATGTGCATGCAGAGGCCGTAGGACGCGCTTTTGCGGTAAATCCTATCGGCTAAGTCGAAGGGGATCGGGTCCCAGAACAGGGAGCGGTGCCCTTTGTTTTCCGTGATGCTGGCTCCGTTGAAGCCAATGACGTATTGTCCGGCTTCGTCGAACAGGTTCAGCGTTTTCAAGACGCCTTCGACGGAGCGGAATCCCCGTCCCGTGCAGGGAACGAATTTGACGCCCTGGGCCTTTGCTTTGGCGATGGCTTCGATATTGCGGCGACAGATGGAAGCGTCGCTGCTGAGCAGGGTTTCGTCCATGTCACATGCAATGATTTTATAGGTTGGCATGTAAGTACTCTCCTTTTTCTATGCAGTATACACATAGTCTAGCATGGAATGATTCCTTCGGCAAATGGTTAGGCCTTTAATTCACTGACCAATGTTGAGCCTAAGACGAGGACTGCGCCGATGATGCTGGTTATGCCGAGGGGCTCGCCGAGGACGACGGCTGACAGCAGGATGGCGAAAATCGGGTCCAGGTAGCTGAACAGGGCGATGGTCTGGGCTTTTAAGGACTGCATGGAGCCGAAGTAAAAGACATAGGCAAAGCCTGTATGGACGATGCCGACGACGAGGAACATGGCCAGGCTGAAGGGAGAGGCGTCCAGAGCAGTGACGTTTTCCGTCAAGAGGACATAGGGCATCAGCAGCAGGGCTCCCAGACCAAGCTGGACGATGGTTTTATCGTAGGCGGCCATAGGCTTGATTTTTTTATTGAAGATGACGATGCAGGCGTAGCAGCAGGCGGCGCACAGGCCGAAGAACACGCCCGTCATGTTGGCGCTGCCGCCTTCCTGGCCGATGCCCGATACGAGGACCATGCCGGCCAGGGCCGTCAGGACGCAGAGAAATTTGCGGGCCGTCAGCTTTTCTTTCAGGAAAATCGGCGAGACCAGGATGACGATGATCGGGGCCATGTAATAGCATAGCGTCGCCGTCGCGATGGACGTGTAGCGGTAGGCTTCGAAGAGGAAGGTCCAGTTGCCGCACAGGGCCGCGCCGGACAGGCAGAGGAGAAGCAGGTTTTGCCGGATATCCGGCCAGGATATGGGGATGCCCTTGCCTTTGATGAACAAGAATAAAAAAGCCGTGCCGATGATGCCGCGCCCGACGGCGATGACGCTGGACGGCAGGGGGATGTAGCGGACGAAAATGCCGATAGTACCGAAGATGAGCATAGCTAAAATCATCATGGATTTTGCTTTGTTTTCGAGCGTATCCGGTTGGTTCATGAAAATCTCCTTTACAGCATAGAGTTATTTGTGAAGACGCGCCTTGTTTTTTGCGGCGCTTTCCATTACTATTATAATATAGAATTACTAATATTGGGAGTGAACGATTATGATTACAGAATCAGATATGATGAAGTTGCAGAACGGCAGCGACGTCCGCGGCGTCGCCGTAGAAGGCGTTCCCGGCGAGCCCGTGACGCTGTTTCCCGAAGCGGCGAACCGCATTGCCGCCGGCTTTGCCGCCTTTTTAGCGGAAAAGACGGGCAAACCTGTCGACAGCCTGCGCGTCGCCGTGGGCCATGATTCGCGTATTTCTGCCGGCACGATGAAGCAGGCCGTGCTGGAAGGCCTTTGCGCCTGCGGCGTAGCTGGATTTGACTGCGGATTGGCCTCGACGCCGGCTATGTTCATGTCGATTATCTTCGAATCGACCCATATGGACGGAGCCATCATGATTACGGCCAGCCATTTGCCGTACAACCGCAACGGCTTGAAATTCTTTACGAAAGACGGCGGTCTGGAAAAGGCTGATATTAAAGACGTCCTGACCCGGGCGGCGTCGCTGGAAGAAACACACGGCGATGTGTCCGGCGTGCAGACGCTGCCGATTATCGATATATATGCCGAGCACCTGTGCTCCAAAATCCGCAGCGGCGTAGGCGCAGGCCCGGACAGCAAGCCCTTGGAAGGCATGCGCATCGTCGTCGATGCCGGCAACGGCGCAGGCGGCTTCTTTGCCTCGAAGGTCCTCGACGTCCTCGGCGCCGATACGACGGGCAGCCAGTTCCTCGAACCGGACGGCATGTTCCCCAATCATATTCCGAATCCGGAAAATAAAGAGGCCATGGCGGCGATCAGCAAAGCTGTTCTCGACAACCATGCCGATTTGGGCCTCATTTTCGATACGGACGTAGACCGCATGAGCGCCGTCCTGCCCGATGGTGAAGCCATCAACCGCAACGCCCTCATCGCCATGATGGCGGCCATCTTGGCTCCCGACTATCCGGGCAGCACCATCGTCACGGACTCGGTCACGTCGGACGAGCTGACGGCCTTCCTGCAAGATGAGCTTCATCTCATCCATCACCGCTACATGCGGGGCTATAAAAACGTCATCAACGAATGCATCCGCCTCAACCAGAGCGGCGTCGTATCGCCCTTAGCGATTGAAACGTCGGGCCACGGCGCGCTGAGCGAAAACTACTACCTCGACGACGGCGCCTATTTGGCGGTCAAGCTGCTCATTGCGGCGGCCCAGGCCAATAAAGCGGGGAAAGCTGTCGGCGATTTGGTCGCAAACTTGAAGCATCCGGCTGAAAGCAAGGAATACCGCCTCAAAATTCAGGGCACAGACGACGTAAAGGCTTACGGCGAAAGGGTACTGCAAGCCTTTGAAGAGCGGGCCGTCGCTGCTGGCGTCGTCGTCGCCAAGCCGTCGTACGAAGGCGTGCGCCTCGTATTCCCTGAAGGCTGGGCGCTCCTGCGCATGTCCCTCCACGACCCGAACATGCCGCTGAACGTCGAAAGCAAGGAAGAAGGCGGCTGCCAGGATATCATCGCCCAGGTTAAATCCTTCCTGGACGGGTTCGACTGCCTGGACATGACCGTATTCGACGCCTAAAGAAGCTGTTCACATGATATAAGAAAACCGTAAGGAAATGGCGAAACGCCTTTCCTTACGGTTTTTTACATGAAAGAAGTATCAGGCCTTAGGGCTTGGCCTTCGGTTTCGGGCCGGCGTCGCTGACTTCTTCCGGGACGTCTGGGTATTTTTCCGTGAAGTTTTCCTGGAACATGGCGGCTACTTTGTCGGCCATGATATCGTAGGATTTCTTATTGGCCCATGTATCGCGCGGGTTGAGGATCTGGTTGGGGACGCCCGGGCAGGACTGGGGCACGTCGACGTTGAAGCGGCTGTCGTGCTTGTAGGGGACCGAATCGAGGCGGCCG
>ENA-ORSJ01000902-ORSJ01000902.1-human-gut-metagenome-genome-assembly--contig:-NODE-902-length-28452-cov-13.623270_pt1 | contig 28452 bp, 18 predicted proteins | sample MGYA00242191_ERZ509158 | MGnify/ENA primary metagenome ERZ509158 (study PRJEB26280, sample SAMEA2338623) | human gut metagenome | biome: human gut; feature: human-associated habitat; material: faeces...
ATTACATTGGCAATCAATTCATTATAAAGTTTTATTCTTTTTACGACAGTCCCTATTTAACCTGAACGGGCTATAAATGACGACCAAAGAGCAGATTTTTGAACTTTTTTGTTTTATGGGCAGGCCCCGAACGGAACAGCCTGCGCCCCTTTCGAGGGATGATGTATCGGGGAGAGTTCGTCCGGGGAAGAGAGGAAGCGTCCGAGGAAGAGGGGGAAGAAAGCGTCCGGAGACAGCTGCACGGAGGCGCAAAACGACGGCGACACGGAGGCGCAAAACGACGGCGACACGGAGGCGCAAAACGACGGCGACACGAGGTGGCGACACGAGGTGGAAAAAAGGGCGCGGCGACATGCGATAAGGAGAGCGAGGCGGCAGGAGGCGGCACGCAGAGGGCGTCGTGCTGCACGGACAAGGGAGGAGGTGAAGTACCGGAAGGAAGGGAGGCAAAAGAGGGCTGAAAGGACGGGCGGGCGCGGAAGGCGATGCACAGAAGCAGAGCATGAATGCGGCTGGCGGGGGCACGGGGAGGGGTACAAAAAAGAGCGGCGGAAGAGTTGAATCTTCCACCGCTCACTTATCGGTGCTGCATCAACCGACCGGGCGTCTGGAAACCGGGTGCCAAGTCGGAGACCGGAGGCCAGGTGCCAAATGCCGGGGGCCGGAGGCCGGGTGCCGGAGGCCGGGTGCCGGAATCGAGGGTCGGGGACCAGAGTCGGGACCAAGACGGCCGCTTCGGCTATGCGTCGCGGCGATGCTTGAGCATCCCTGCAGCGAAGGGGCGCCGCACGCCCGCCGAGTCGATGAGGCCCGCCTCGAGAATGCGGCACCGCGTATGTCCTCATGCCGGAGAACATCTACCGGATTCCCTACGACAACTTCGTCATCGCCGCCGGCCAGACGGAGTCCAACGCCCTGACGGTCGAGTTCACCGGTTCGCTCTACGGGCTGCAGAAGGGTACGACCTACCTGCTCCCCATCACGGCCGTCATCGACGAGACGATTGCCGACAAGGTCTACTGCAGCGACGTGGCCCACTACATCGCTCTGGATGTTGACCGCGAGCTGATTTACACCCCGGGCCTCTCGATGCAGAACTACTCGAGCGCCATGTACCGCACCCTCTCGATACCCAACAACGAGGTGGTGACCATCGAGGGCAATACCCACACCTTCGAGATGCGCATCTTCTGCTACGGCTGGCACAGCGGCACGAACTACATCGGCACGTGGCGCGGCCAGGATACGAACAACAACGAGGCCTTCAGCGGATGCGAAGTCCGCGTCACGGGCGAGGAGGGTAACAGCAACATCGGCAACCGCCAGTGCGACCTGACGCTCGCCTCGCAGGGCAAGACCATCTCGGCCGGCACGTGGCACACGATTTCGATTACGTGCGACGGCACGCAGACCGGCCAGCGCCAGGAGGTTGCCTACCGCTACTATCTGGACGGCGAGTTGATTGCCGAGGCTGCTCCCACGAAGCGTTTCGGCCCCACGTCGAGCCAGCGCTTCCAGGTGGGCTACACGCTTACGGGCTTCCAGTTCGGCTACGCCTCGAGCGGCTACTACTTCAACGGCCTGATTGGCGAAATCCGCATGTGGAAGGACTGCCTCACGCAGGAGGAGATTCGCTCGCACCTGCGCACGGTCGAGAATCCGTCGAAGGATGAGATGTACGCCTACTGGAAACTCGACGAGGGCGAGGGCACGACGCTCAAGGATTCGTCGGGCAACGGCCGCGATTTGACCTTCCCCGAGGGGACCGAGGTTGCCTGGGGCGCCGAACTCGAGGACTAATCTCCGCACAACAAGGGCTCCGGGCCGCAGAGTGCTCCCGGAGGCCATCCACGGAAAACCGCGCATCGCACAAGGATGCGCGGTTTTTTCGTGCCCGCGGCGAAAGAAAGGGGTGCAGGGACGAGCCGTGTCGGCGGAATACAGGGGCGGGATAACGGGACAGCGCCGCGGCGGGAAGAGGGTGCGGCAGGAAGAGTGCGCAGCAAGGTGGCCGCAGGGCCCGCGGCGGCGAAAAAATGCACGGCGGGGCGCCCCCGGCGCGGCATTGTGGCGACAAAACGCTATCTTTGTCCCCGAAAACCCATCTGCGGAAGGGCGCCGCACAGCGCGCCGCCGCATCGCACGACCATGACACAACTCCGCCCCCTCTTTCCCGACCTCGACCCCCGACGTCCGCTGCTCATCGCCGGCCCCTGCAGCGCCGAGACCGAAGAGCAGCTCCTGACCACCGCCCGCGCGCTGGCCGCACAGGGGCTGCGCATCTTCCGCGCCGGACTCTGGAAGCCCCGCACCAAACCGGGCGGCTTCGAGGGTGTAGGCGCGGCGGGGCTCGTCTGGATGGAGCGCGTGCGGCGCGAAACGGGGATGCGCGTGGCCACCGAGGTCGCCACGCGCGAGCACGTTGCTGCGGCACTCGATGCCGGCATCGACCTGCTGTGGCTGGGGGCCCGCACCGTCTCGAACCCCTTTGCCGTGCAGGAGGTTGCCGACGCACTGCAGGGTCACGACATCCCCGTGCTGGTGAAGAACCCCGTGAGTCCCGACATCGACCTCTGGGTCGGCGGCATCGAGCGGCTGCTCAACGCCGGCATCGGACGGCTGGGGGCCGTCCACCGGGGCTTCGGCGCCGCCGACCGCGGCGGCTACCGCAATCCGCCGCAGTGGGCCATCCCCATCGAGCTGCGCCGCCGCATGCCCTCGCTGCCGCTGCTCTGCGACCCGAGCCATATCGGCGGACGGCGCGAGCTGGTCGCTCCGCTGGCCCGCCAGGCGATGGAGCTGGGCTTCGACGGGGTGATGGTCGAGGTGCACTGCGACCCCGCACGGGCGTGGAGCGACGCCGGGCAGCAGCTCACCCCCGACGAGCTGAAGGAGCTCGCGGCGCATCTGGAGCTGCGCCGCGTTGCCGACGCGGGCGACGGGCTGGCCGAGATGCGCCTCGAGATTGACCGCCTCGACGACCAGTTGGTCGAGCTGCTCGACCGCCGCATGGCCGTCTCGCGCCGCATCGGCCGCTACAAGCGCGAGCATGCGATGCCGGTGCTCCAGTCGCGCCGCTACGAGGAGCTGCTCGCCCGCCGCACGGCCGAGGCCGCTGCGCTGGGGATGGCTCCCGAGTTCATGCGCAGCGTGCTGCAGGCTATCCACGAGGAGTCGGTGCGCCAGCAGCTCTCGCTGCCCGAGGACGAAGCGAAGCGGTGACGTTCCCCGACGCCTGAGTCCGGACGACCGACCGACGCCGACATCCGGCCAATCCGGCCAACCCGGCCGCGTCCCGCACCTTTCACGCGCCAATACCGCCGGGCCAACCCGACACACACCGGTCACCGACCCGCACCGCACCGCCGCCGACCCAACTACACACTGCACGCTCCGCGCCGCCGACGCCTCCCGGATTCGTCATGCCCGCCGGCAACCGCCCGCACTCTCCTCTCCACGCACGTCGGTCGCCGCAGCAGCCGCACTCCACAACTCCACCCCGGTTCCGCAGCTCCGGTTCCGCCGTTCCCCGCCCTGCACTCCCGACCGAGCTGCGCTCTTTCCACCCCATCTCCTGGAAAAATTTGCCTTCCGGACGGAAAAACTCCACCCGACTTCCGCTGCCGCGGCATCCTGCGCCCCGAAGTGTTACATTTGCATGAAAAGTGTCGCCGCAGAGCGCCATTCCCGAAACGGTTTCGTAATTTTGAGGCGGAATCGGAGTCCGGATGCCCCCGCGCAACGGCCGGCACCCCACGGACTACCGCAAAAACGCAGCTATGGCAAAACAAAAGATTCTGGTGGTGGACGACGAAGAGTCGCTCTGCGAAATCCTGCAGTTCAACCTCGAGGTCGAGGGCTACGAGGCCGACGTGGCCTACAGCGCCGAACAGGCCCTTACGATGCATCCCGAGCGCTACTCGCTCATCCTGCTCGACGTGATGATGGGCGAGATGAGCGGCTTCCGCATGGCCCAGCAGCTCAAGGCCAACCCCGCCACGGCCGGCGTGCCGATTATCTTCTGCACGGCCAAGGACAGCGAGGACGACACGGTGGCGGGGCTCAACCTCGGCGCCGACGACTACATCACCAAGCCCGTCTCCATCCGCGAGGTGCTGGCCCGCGTCAAGAGCGTGCTGCGCCGCACGGCCCAGCGCGAGGAGGAGCCCGAGACGCTCGACTACGGCCCCCTGCACATGGACCTGCGCAGCAAGACCAGCACGCTCGAGGGCGAGGAGCTGCGCCTGACCAAGAAGGAGTTCGAGATTCTGGCCCTGCTGCTGAGCCATCCGGGCGTCATCTTCTCGCGCGAGGAGATTCTCCACCGCGTCTGGAGCGACGAGGTGATTGTCCTGGACCGCACCATCGACGTCAACATCACCCGCCTGCGCCGCAAAATCGGCGTCTGCGGCGAACACATCGTCACCCGCCCGGGCTATGGCTACGGTTTCGAAATGTAGGCTCTCCTACCACCGGCGGCTCTTCCTGCTGCTGCTCGGCATCTCGTGGGTGCTCGTGGGCTGCTTCGTCGCCTACCAGTACGGCCGCGAGAAGTACTTCAAAATCGAGCGGCTCGACGCCCGGCTCCAGCTGCTCAACCTCCGCCTGCTCGACGAGCTGGCCGCCGGCGTGCGGCCCGACTCGCTCATGGCCGGGAATGCCGGCCGCTTCCCGGGGCTGCGGCTGACGATTCTCGACCACAAGGGGCGCGTCCACTACGACTCGCGCAGCGACACGACCCGACTGGCCAACCACCTCAACCGTCCCGAGGTGCGCGCGGCGCTCATCAACGGCTCGGGATATACGCTCGAGCGCCTCTCGGAGAGCACCCACGGACACTACTTCTACTCGGCCATGCGGGGCGACAGCCTCATCGTCCGCTCGGCGCTCCCCTACAACCTCGAACTGAGCGAGGTGCTGGCCGCCGACCGGGGCTTTCTCTGGTTCATGCTGGGCGTCACGCTGCTGATGAGCGTGGCGGGCTACTTCGCCACGCGCCGCCTGGGCCACAACATCGTCCGCCTGCGCGACTTCGCCGAGCGGGCCGAGCGCGGCGAGGTCATCGCCGAGAGCGAGCCCTTCCCCCACGACGAGCTGGGCGACATCTCGAACAACATCATCCGCCTCTACGCCCAGCTGCAGAAGGCGACCGCCGAACGCGACCGCCAGCACGAGCTCATGCTGCACGAGGAGCAGGAGAAAATCCGCATCAAGAAGCAGCTTACCAACAACATCAACCACGAGCTGAAGACCCCCGTGGCGGCCATCCAGGGCTACCTGGAGACGCTGCTGGCCAACCCCGGCATCGACGCCGCACGGCAACGCGCCTTCCTCGAGAAGAGCCTGGCCCAGACGGGCCGCCTCCGACAGCTGCTCACCGATGTCTCCATCATCACGCGCATGGACGAGGGGAGCCAGCTCATCAGCAAGGAGCCCGTCGTGCTCAACGACATCATCGCCGAGGTGGCGGCCGACGTCCAGCTGCTGCCGCCCGAACGCCGGCTGCGCGTCCACTGCGACTTCCCGGGGCCGGTCGAAGTCTGCGGCAGCCCCTCGCTACTCACCTCCGTCTTCCGCAACCTGACGGACAACGCCACGGCCTACTCCTCGGGACGCGACATCTTCATCCGCCTGCTGGCCGACGACGAGGAGTCGTGCACCATCTCCTTCGCCGACAACGGCATCGGCATCGAAGAGGAGCACCTGCCCCACATCTTCGAACGCTTCTACCGCATCGACAAGGGGCGTTCGCGCAAGATGGGCGGCACGGGGCTCGGCCTGTCGATTGTCCGCAACGCCATCGCCATCCACGGCGGCACAATCACGGCGCACAACCGCCCGCAGGGGGGCCTCGAATTCATCTTCACGCTCCGAAAGCACTCCTGAGGGCATCCGTCACCAAGACGAAATCCGGTTGTAACGGTTCTGTAACAATTGTTTCGTTCCTTTGCAGCGTTGCATCACGCACATGCGGCACCCGTCAAAGAACAACGAAACCTTACCAACCGGAGTATGTCACCTCTATTCACCTTCATCGTCATCGTACTGGCCGTGCTGGCCGTACTGGGCATCGTCGTCGGCGTGGCCAACGACGCGGTCAACTTCCTCAACGCGGCCCTCGGGTCGAAAGTCGCGCCGCGACGCACGATTCTGTGGGTCGCCTCGGCCGGCATCCTCATCGGCACGCTCACCTCGAGCGGCATGATGGAGGTCGCCCGCAGCGGCGTCTTCTACCCCTCGGAGTTCACCTTCCCGGAGGTGATGATGCTCTTCCTGGGCATGATGCTGGGCAACGTGCTGCTGCTCGACCTCTTCAACACGCTCGGACTGCCCACCTCGACCACCGTCTCGATGGTCTTCGGACTGCTGGGCGCCGCCGTCGCCGCAGCGCTGCACCGCATCTGGGTCGACCCGGCCTTCGAGCTCTCCAACCTCTCGCAGTTCATCAACTCGGGCAAGGCGATGGTCATCATCGCGGCGATTCTGGTCTCGGTGGCGCTCGCCTTCGGCGCGGGCATCCTCTTCATGTACATCTCGCGCCTCATCTTCTCGTTCCGCTACGCCCCCGCCTTCCGCCGCTACGGTGCCGTATGGTGCGGCATCTCCTTCGCCGGCATCATCTACTTCGCCCTCTTCAAGGGGCTCAAGAGCTCGGGGCTCATTCCCCCCTACATCAACGAATACGTCGCCGAGCACACCCTGCTGACGCTGCTGGTGCTGTGGGCCGCCGCCTCCGTGGTGCTGTGGCTGCTGCAGCGCATGCGGCTCAACATCATGCGCGTCACCATCCTGGCCGGCACCTTCTCGCTGGCGCTCGCCTTCGCCGGCAACGACCTGGTCAACTTCATCGGCGTGCCCGTGGCCGGATTCGACGCCTACAGCATCGCCCGCCACGCCGGCGACAGCCAGATGCTCATGGGTGCGCTCAACGAGAACGTCCCGGCCAACTTCCTGGTGCTGCTCGCCGCGGGCGCCATCATGATTCTCACGCTCTGGACCTCGAAGAAGTCGATGCACGTCACCGAGACCGAAATCTCGCTCTCGGCACAGGGCGACGAGGGCTCCGAGCAGTACGGCTCGTCGCTCTTCTCGCGCACGATTGTCCGCGCGGCGCTCAACATCAACGCCGGCATCGCGCGCGTCATTCCGCAGCGCGTCCGCGACGCCATCTCGCGCCGCTTCGAATACGAGGACGTCGAACACAGCGGCGCCCCCTACGACATGATTCGCGCCACGGTGAACCTCACCACCTCGTCGCTGCTCATCGCCATGGCCACCTCGCTCAAGCTCCCCCTCTCGACCACCTACGTCTGCTTCATGGTGGCAATGGGAACGTCGCTGGCCGACCGCGCCTGGGGCCGCGAGAGTGCCGTATACCGCATCTCGGGCGTGATGACCGTCGTCGCAGGATGGTTCGTCACGGCGCTCGGCGGATTCCTCATCGCCTTCATCGTCGGGCTGGCGCTCGTCTACGGCGGCACGACGGCCTTCGTGGTCATCACGCTGCTGTGCGGCTACATGCTCTACCACAGCAACTTCCGCAAGAAGGAGAAGCAGACCGCCACGCAGAGCAGGAAGGAGGCCACCAACGAGGACATCATCCACAGCCTGCGCGAAGAGGTCTGCACCACGATGGAGAGCGCCACGAAAATCTACGACCGCACGCTCATCGCCGTGATGATGGAGAACCGCAAGGAGCTGCGCAACATGGTCAAGGAGTCGAACGACCTCTTCTACCAGTCGCGCGAACGCAAGTACACGCTGCTGCCCACGCTCAAGCAGCTGCAGAGCGGCGACGTCAATACGGCCCACTACTACGTCCAGGTGGTCGACTACCTCAACGAGATGACCAAGGCGCTGATGCACATCACGCGCCCGGCATTCGAGCACATCGACAACAACCACGAGGGGCTCTCGAAGGCGCAGGCCAAGGACCTGATGTCCATCAACGACGACGTGGAGTCAATCTACCGCCGCATCAACCAGATGCTGCGCGAGGGCGACTTCTCGGATATCGAGGAGGTGCTCACGCTGCGTGACCAGCTCTTCGAGTCCATCGCCGAGGCCATCAAGTCGGAGCTCTGCCGCATCAACGAAGCCAAGGTGAACACCAAGGCCTCAATGCTCTATCTGACGATTCTCAACGAGACGAAGAACATGGTGCTCCAGTCGCGCAACCTGCTCAAGTCGCAGGAGTACTTCCTCAAGCACCGCACGGGTCCCACGACCTGGATTGTCAGTTCGAAAAAGTAACCTACCAGGGGGAGGCTGAAGGGCCGGGGAGCCGGAGGACCGGGGAGCCGGACGGTCAGAAAACGGACCGGGCAGCCGGGGAAACAGACCTGCGACCGAAAAACGAGCCGGGCAGCCGGGGAACGGACCGGGCAGCCGGAGAAACAAACCGGGCGGCCGGAGAACGTCTCACCGTCGGGAAACAAACCGGGCGGCCGGGGAACGGACCGGGCAGCCGGGACGGTTGAAAAAAGTGGAACAATGGATATAGCACAAGCCAAACGGCGCGAAAACATCGCCGAATACATCCTCTATCTGTGGCAGCTCGAGGACCTGCTGCGCGCGCTGCAGTTCAGCCCCGAGGCCATCTTCTCGCAGCTCGTCGAACCGCGCAAGGACATCCCCGAGGAGAAGAAGCACCTCTTCCTGCTCTGGTACATGGACATCGTCAACCTGCTCCACCAGGAGGGCAAGGACGAAAAGGGCCACCTGGAGCATACGCTCCACCTCATCGCCGACATGCACAACCTCCACCTCCAGCTGCTCAAGCTCCCCGTGGGGGCCCACTACCGCACCACCTTCGCACGGCTCGAGCCCGAACTGCCGCGGCTGCGCCAGATTATAGGGAACCCCGGCATGAGCGACACGGAGCTCTGCTTCCGCGCCCTCTACGCCGCCATGCTCTACCGCATCAAGGGCGAGGGGGGCAAGTCGGCCGTCACCGACACGCTCGAATTCGTCTCGCCCGTCATCGCCGAGCTGGCCGACATGTACCGCAAGGTCGAAACCGGCGAGGTGGACCTCTTCAAGAACAACTGAGCCGCGCACGAAGCACTCCCCGACCGGAAGCGGCCCCCTCCTCCGGGCCGAATCACACCGACACAAAAACCGGGCAACAGGGCCGCCCGAGCCGAAAGCACCGAAAGCCACTTCGAAGCTCCGACCGCCGTCACTTCGACCGCCCGCACCGAAAAGGCGCCGCCGACCGCCGCGCCCCGGCACAACAAAACGAGAAAACCGGAACTTCCGCAGGGGAAGTTCCGGTTTTTCCGTTCCGGCAGAGGCGCCGTCCGCATTCATCGCCGCAGACGAGCCCCGGCCGAAGGGAGTCGGTCCGCTCAGAGGGTCCAGCCGGCCGTCCAGTCGTTGTCGGCCGGTACGGCGCCCTTGTAGTTGGCTGCCGTGAAGAAGCTCTCCGACGGAGCCTCGCCGCCGGCCACCGTACCCACGTAGTGGTTGGTCAGCGCCGGGGTGTAGTCGGTGCTGTTGTCCGTTGCGGCCTCGAAGTCGCTGTTGGTGTAGATGCCCTTCTCGGATACCAGCTCCGAGCTCATGGCGATGTGGGTGAGCTTCGAAGTTCCCTCCTTGAGTGCCTGCTCGGTCTCGGTGGTCTCGAGCGTGATGCAGCCCGGCTTGCCCGTGATGAGGGCATTGCAGAGCTCGACCTGCGTACCGGCGCGCAGACGAATGCCGTGCGTGCTCTCCGTCGAGCCGTTGCCCACGAGCGTCAGGTTGGCCAGCACGGGGTGTGCCACCGGCGTGGCGCTGAAGTTCGTGCCGTTGTTGTCGCACTCCATCAGGCAGTCGCACTCGTAGCCGAGCGTCGACTCGCCCTCCTGATAGGCCACCAGGAACTGGCCGCGGCCGTTCCAGCCCTCGGTCCAGTCGAACGAGTCGTCCGAGCAGCTGGTCGATACCATGTGCTTCACGTCGACCGAGCCGCCGAAGAACTCGAAGCCGTCGTCCGAGCCCTTGTAGGCCTGCAGGTACTCGACCGTCGTGCCGTTGCCCACGCCGTAGAAGGAGACGCCGTTGGCCTCATGCTCCTCGTCGAAGGCGAAGCCGGTATATTCGAGCCGGATGTAGCGCAGCGTACCCGAGTTGTCGGCGTCGTCCGAGCCACCGTAGGGGGCGTTGCCGATTTCCGAGAGGACGCCGGCACCGGCATTCGTGTGGGCGCGGCCGCAGATGTGGATGCCGCCCCAGGCGCCGGGCTTCTTCAGCTCGCTGGTCATCACAATCGGCTTGGAAGCCGTACCCTGGGCGTCGATTTTGCCGCCCTGCTCCACGAGGATGTAGTCCACCACGGCATCGTCGATGGCCTCGATGGTGACCCCTTCGGCGATGTGGAGCGTTGCGCCCGACTTGACGTGCAGGCCGCCGCTCAGTTTATAGGTTCCGTCCTTGAGCAGGTAGGCATCCGAGGTGACGTTGCCCACGAGCGTCTGCCCCGAGGCGATTTCACCGCCGAGTGCCGGCGTTGCGTCGTCCGAGCTGCTCTCGGAGCAGGAGGTTGCAAGGAGCATCGCACCGGCCGCGAGGACCGCGCTCATCATCTTCCAGTTCGTTTTCATCTTGTCGAAAAGTTTTTAGTGATTTTATAATACCCTGTGGTTTGTTGCGTGTGGTGTGGCGTGAAGGCTCAGAAGCGGATGCTGAGCCCCACCTTGAAGCCCGGACCCGGCCGGTAGCGCTCCACCTCGACCGTCGTGCCGGCCTGGGGAACCTCCTGGTCGAAGACGTAGGACTGGTCGAGCAGGTTCTCCAGCTGGAGCTTCACCTCGAAGAGGCGGTTGAAGCGGTACGAGGCGGCGAAGTCGAGCGTGTGCATCGTCCGCTGCTTAACGTCGCCAAGGCCCGAGATGCCGACCGCATGGATGCGGGGCCCCTGCAGGTTGTAGAGTAGGGCCAGCGAGAGGCGCCGCTCGCCGCTCAGCGCGGGGGCATAGGTCAGGTCGGCGTTGAAGAGGTAGGGCGAGGCGCCCTGCAGCGCGCGCTCCTTGTTGGTATAGGCGCCCCCTTCGGGCAGCTTGACGTTGGTGTACATGTAGGAGCCGTTGACGCCGATGCGCAGGTCGGGCAGAAGCGCCTTGCGGATTTCGACCTCGATGCCGGCCGCCATGCCGTTGTCGGCGTTGCGGAAGGTGTGGACCGCGGCGCCGCCCGAGAGCATCTGCACCCGCTCGATGGGCTGGTCGAGGAACTTGTAGTAGCCCGTCACCGAGAGCATGTCGCCCCCGCGGTTGAAGAGCTCGTAGCGCAGGTCGACGTTGTAGTTGTAGCCGTTCTGCAGCGCCTCGTTACCGCGCAGCTGCATCGAGCCGTAGGACTCCTGGTAGAGGAACGGGGCCATCTCGATGAACGAGGGGCGGGTGACGGTCCGCGAGAGCGAGAGGCGCAGCTGCTGCCGCTCGCCGAGCGAATATTTGAGGTTGAGCGCCGGGAAGAGGTCGTTCTTGTCCAGGTCGCGCCGCTTGGCCAGACTCTGGTCGTCGTAGTAGCGGACCCACTGTTTCGATACCTCGTAGCGCACGCCGGCGTTGATGAGCAGCGCCTCGGTGGCCTGAAGGTCCAGCGAGAGGTAGCCGGCCAGAATCCGGTTGCCCGCCTCGTAGCTGTCCTTGGGCTGCTGCTGGCGGTTGATGGTGAGCGAGCCGTTCTGGACATTCTCGAACGAGAGGTAGCCGTTCGTATCGTAGATGTCGTCGATTTCGGGGTCGAGCGCCGAGAGGTCGTAGTAGAAGCGCGTGCCGCGGTAGTCGCGCGACTTGTCCTTGTAGGCGACGCCGGCCGTCAGCTTGTGGGCGCCGAAGCGGTAGTCTGCCGCCACGTGGCCGTTCCACTCATGCTCGCCGAGCTCGCCGAAGTAGCGCATCGTCTCCTGCTGGTTGAGCTTGAAGAGGGTGAGCGAGCCGTCGTCGCGGCGGCGGAACATCACCTGGCGCCGGTCGGGCTCGTCCGAGGAGGTCGAGGAGTAGGAGCCGCTCCAGCGCAGCTGCCACCGCTCGCCGAAGTCGTGCTGGCCGTTGAGCTGATGGGTCATCAGCTTGTAGATGTGGAGCACGTCGTTGCTGCCCACGAGGTTGTGCCCCTCGGCGTCGAAACCCTCGCGGCTCATGTAGGTGTCGACGGCGTTGCGGGCATAGAAGAAGGTGTAGCCCACGCGGTCGCTCTCGCGCAGGGTCATCCCCACGTTGGCCAGCGCCGCCATCTTGAGCTCCGAGGCGAAGCTGTCGTAGGTATACTCGTCGGTCACGGTGCCCGTACCCTCGAGGATACGCGTCTGGGCGTCGTCCATGCGCTGCGCGCCGTTGTCGATGCCGCCCGAGACGAGGATGCTCAGCGTCTGGCGTCCCACCTTGAAGTTGTGGCCCCAGGCGATGTTGCCGCCGAAGGAGGGGAGCGAGGTGGAGCGCGAAACCGAGAAGTCGGTGTCGAAGATGTTCTTCGTGCGGACGTAGTCGCGGTACTCCGAAAGGCTGCAGCTCATCGCCCGCGCGTCGACCCCGGGGCGCGTGAAGAGCGAGCGGTGGTCCATGCGGTAGAAGGAGCGTCCCAGCGTGTTGAAGCGTCCGCCGACCGAGAAGCCCGCCGTGAAGAAGTTCTCGCCGTTCTGGTCCTTCGTCCCGATGTCGATGTGGGCACCCGAGTAGTCGGCGTAGGAGGTCACCTCGTAGACCTTGCTCACGGTGATGTTGCGGACGGCCGAGGCGGGGAATATGTCGAGCGGAATGAGCTTGTTGTCGGGGTTGGGCGAGGCGATGGGCTGGCCGTTGAGCGTGGTGATGCTGTAGCGGTCGCCCAGGCCGCGGACGATGAGCTGTCCGGCCGAGGCGATGGAGATGCCCGAAATCTTCTTGACGCCCTCCTTGACGTTGGCCAGACCCTTGAGCTCCATCTCGCGGGCGCCCATGTTCTCGATGGCGACGTTCGAGGCGATGCGCTCGGTCTGGAGGCTGCGCTCCGACTCGAGGTTCTTGCGGGCGGTCACCGTCACGGCCGTGAGGGTCTGCGCATCGGGCTCGAGCTCGACGAGCAGCACCCCGTCGCCCGCCGGAATGCGCACGGCGAGCTGCTGGGGGAGGTAGGAGACGTAGGAAATCTCGAGGCTGTGTTCGCCGCGGGGCAGTTCGAGCTGGAATTCGCCCGAAGCGTCGGAGGTGGTGCCGCGCGTGGTGCCGCTCAGCAGGATGGTGGCTCCGATGAGCGGTTCGCGGGTCGTGCGGTCGATGACGCGGCCCCGGAGCGGCGCAGCCTGGAGGACGGCCGCGAAAAACAGGGCGACAAAGGTAAGTACGATAGCGGTTTTCTTCTGCATCCTCATAGTAGTTCTTTTCCGGATGCAAAAGTCCGAAGAGTTTGTTGCAGCGGCATGTGAAACGTGTGACAATCCGTTTACACGCCGCACGGGGACATCGGGGCACCTATATTTATTGGAAAAGGGTGTTTTTTATCCCCCGACGGGCGCAAAAAAGCGGACGCATGCCTTTTCGGGAGGCATGCGTCCGCATAAGGGAAGAGGGCCCCGGCTCCGCTACCGCGCGGCGAGGCTGTCGAGCAGAGCTCGGGCCCGGGCGAGCAGCTCGGGCCACGGGCGCGCGGGGTCGGGCTCGGCGAACTGCGCCACCGTGCGGTTGAGCTCGTCGAGGCATGCGGCGGCCTCGGCCGAGGGGTCGGCCATCAGCTCGCGGCGCAGCAGGTCGATTTTCTCGTAGTCCTCAATCCCCTCGCGCAGCTGCTCGAAGCGCACCGAGGAGCGCGCCCCGGGGTAGACGATGAAGGTGTCGCCCGCAGGCCAGGCCGTGAAGCGCGAATCGCGCTGCGGGTCGGCCGGCCACGAGTTGTAGGCCCAGCGCAACATGCCGTCGTAGCCCGCCGCCGCGGCAAACCACCCCATGTAGAGCGCCTCCCACGGCCGGGAGAAGGTGAAGGTGTTGGGGAAGGCCGACGAGCAGCAGACGTAGAAGGTGGTCACCAGCCCCTCGCTCCGGCGGCGGGCGAGCTCCGACGCTCCCACGCGGCAGTCAATCTGCACGCAGACATCCTCCAAATCCTCATAGCGGCGGTAGCTGGCGTGGTTGTCGGCCAGGGCGATGCCCAGCTCGGGAGCTTCGCGGCGCAGCAGCGCCACGGCCCGCTCCATGGTCTCGGGGTCGCGTTCGTCCATGGCCACGTTGCAGAGTCCCAGCCATCCCCGCTCGTCGAGATGGGCCGTAAAGTCGTGGAGGAAGGGGGTCCAGTACTCCTCGAAGCGGGGCGTCGCCGGGTCGGCCTCGACCTCGCACAACGCTCCCTTCGCCTCGTCGCGGTACTCGAGCAGGTTGTTCCACGGCAGCAGCGAGTAGCAGTTGATGGCCCCGACGATGCCCTCCTCGCGGCAGAGGGTGACCCAGCGGTCGAAGCGCGTATAGTCGTAGTGCCACGTTCCGTCGGCGCGGCGGCTCCAGAGAATCATCGGGTCGTAGGCGTCGTAGCACTGGTGGTTCCAGGGGTCGCGGTTGAGCGTCGCCGTCACCACCTTCTGCCCCGCGTCGGCCAGCATCCGCACCAGCGGACGCAGCGCCTTGAAGTGGGCGTCGCTCCAGAGCTCCACCCCCTCGACGCGGGCCACGGCGGCGGGATGCTGCCACAGGTCGAGGTGGAAGCGCCACGCCTCGGGCGGCGGCAGCTGCCGGTCGAGCACCTGAAGGTCGAGCTCCAGGCGCCGGCGGGCAACCCCCTGCCCCTCGACGGTGAGCGTCGTGCGGTAGAGTCCCGGGACGGCGTCGGCCGGGATGTCGAGCGTCACCCAGACGGGGCGCGTCGTGCAGCTCTCCAGGTCGAAGCGGTCGAGCGTGTCGAGCAGGTCGGGCGAGAGCGACGCGGCAAAGTCGCCGTCGTTGCGGTAGCCGCATCCGGGGCCGAACTCGTCGGTCAGCACGTAGCGCACGAAGCGCAGCCGCGCGACGTTGGCCGGGAGCGATGTGCCCCGGCCGCGGAAGCGGCCGATGGTGCAGCGCACGGTGCCCACGCTGTCGGGCGACCAGAGCAGCAGCTGGGCCGAGCAGCGCTCGCCGCGCCACGCCGTAAGGCGGCAGCGGGTGGAGTCAAGCTGCGGCGCAACCGAGCGGGGGTAGCGTTCGTCGACGGAGCACCACGAGGCGTTGAGCCCCGGGGTGACGGCCGTCCAGTCGGCCAGCGTGTCGGCCGTGGGGTCGTCGGCCTCGCGGAAGGTGACAACCGCGCCGGGCGAGGAGCAGCCCGCAGCCGCGAGCAGAAGGGTGAGCAGAAGCATGTACAGAAGCGGCCGCAGTGAGGGCCGCAGAGGGATGTGAAGTTCCGAGGGCATGGAATATGAAGGTTGGTCGGGTATTCGATGTTCGGTCGGGGCGGCACGCTGCCGCTTCGCACTCCAAAGATACGAAAAAACGGCGGAACCGATGCTCGGAACCGGCAGATTCCGACAAAGACCGGCCAGGAGACAGAGCGGAGCGGCGATTCCGCAGAATCGCTGCTCCGCTCTGTCTCCTGGCCGGGCGGCTGCCCGGCCGAAGGGTGCTCCGCTGCGGGAGGCGACCTCCGCCGGGCCGAAGCCCGGGGCGGGCGCCTTCACGCGCGGGCGGCGCTACCGAACCTCGACCTTGAGGTTCTGGTAGTAGTTCTGGTCCGTAATGGTGATACGGCCTCCGTCGATGGCGCTCTTCTGCTCGGCCGTCACGTAGAGCGTCTTGATGTAGTAGCTGTTGAGCGTGATGCTCTGGATGTTGGGGCATCCCGTGACGTCGAGCCACTCGGCCTTGTCGTAGGAGGAGTACTTCGACGAGAACTCGATAATCTTGACCGAAGCGCCCGAAACGGTGAGCGATGCGGCGTAAACGGGCGTGCAGTAGAGGCCCTCGAATACGAGCCGTCCGTCGGTAATCGGCGCGTCACCGATGTTGATGACCTCGAGCGGCGCCGGCGTGATGTAGGAGTGCCAGCCGCTGGACGAACTGTACCAGTTGATGTCGGTCAGGTTGGGGTTGCCGCTCAGGTCGAGCTCCTTGATGGGATTCATGCCGATGCCGTTGGGGGCCAGCGTCTTCAGGTTCTTGAAGGCCTCGATGCCCTTGAGCGAGGAGATGTTCTTGCGGTAGAGGTCCGGCAGCTGGGTTGCAGCCTCGCCCGTCTCCGTAAGCAGGCACTCCGTACCGTCGAGCACCGTGATGTAGCCCGCATCGATGAGCAGCTGGCGGAAGGCGTCGTCGGGGAATTCGATGCCCTGGGGACGCTCGCCCTGCACGACGGCAATCTCGGCCCCAAGCGACGCCTCGTCGGTGCGCAGGTAGATGAAGCCCGAACGGAAGGGCTCCTCGGCAGGCTGTACCGTGAATACGAGCTCCTGCTCCTGCAGCTCCTCCGACTGGAGGGGCTCCGACTGGAGCACAATCCACTCGCCCGAAGGCTCGACGCGGAAGGGCAGGTTGCTCCGCACGTGCAGACGCAGCTCGGCACCCTCGACCGGCACCTCGAACGACGACTCGGTCACCTCGAGCAGCAGGTTGCGCTCCTGGTGCACGGTCACCGTGCGCTCGTCACCCTCCTTGTTGGAGACCACCAGCTGCGCGTCGCGGTTGCGGCCCGTCGCATTGGCGTCGACCTCGAAGTAGAAGAACGAGAGCGACCCGCGCGTCTCGACCTGGTGAATCCAGTCGACCTCCTCCACGAAGCGCACCGAGGTCTCGCTCGACGACTCGAGCCGCAGGCGGAACTCGCCGCCCTCGGGGGTGAAGGTGTAGCGGTCGCCGTTGAGCGTGAACTCCGAGGCGGCCTGCTGCGTGACCGTCAGACGGCGCTCCTCGCCGCCGCAGATGAAGGTGAAGAGCACCTCGCGCGCCTCGGGCTCGATGTTGGGCTCGACGGTAAAGCTCACCGCCTGGCCGCTCACACCCTCCTCGCTCGAGGGACGGCACCACAGCTGGCGGCCGCCCAGACGCCACTCGCCGCTGCTCGTTACGGTCACTTCGTTCGTCCCCTCGAGCGCCGCGCCCGATGCGTCGAAGGCAAGCGTCTCGACCGACAGCGTCAGCGTATCGGAGGGAACCGGAGCCTCGGCTCCGTTGTCGTCGCTGCATCCGGTCCAGGCCAGAGCGGCGGCGAACATCCAAAATATCTTTTTCATCATGTTGCGATTCTTTTCGTGTTAATCTGCTTTTCCGCGCGGCACGGCTCCGCCTCCGCGGCGGAGCGTGCCTTAACGGCTACTTCCAGTCCTTCTCGTGACGCACGCCCGACCATACGGCCTCGTCGTCGTAGATGTACTTGGCCACGTCGTTCAGCGGCGTGAACTGGCTGTTGCCCGGCTTGAGGTTGTAGACCATCTGCACGCCGTTGCCGCTGCTGCGGTTGGTCCGCAGGTTGGCGGGGTTCGACTCCGAGCCGTAGGTCATGTCGAGCGACGCCTCGCCCCACTGGCTGCGCGAGAGGCCCAGATGCGGCGGCGACATCAGCACGTCGTAGTCGCAGTAGGCGTAGTCGATGAAGTCGCCCGGGCGAACCCCCTCGACGGCCGACTTGAAGCCGTAGTTGGCCTGGCCAATCTGATAGAGCTGCACCAGCTTGTCGGGCATCGCCATCTTCACCTCGTAGAGCAGGCGCGCATAGGGGCCGGGCCCGTAGGTCACGCACCCGGGCCAGAGCTGCGAGAGGTGCGCCTCGTACTGCGAGTACTCGTCGTCGAAGTCGACGCCGTCGAGCCCGTAGGTCTCGACAATCGACTTCAGCTCCTGGGCGAACTGGTGCGCCGCAGCATCCGAGAGGTTGGCCACGCCCGAGCCGTCGCCGTTGCCCAGAATCGTCAGGCTCACGCGCATGCCGGCATCCTGCAGCGGCTTGATGTAGATATCACGGTTGTCGAGGATGTGGCGCACGTTGGGGTTGAGCACCACGCCCACACGCTTCTCCTCCTCGAGCCAGTTGATGTTGGCCGCAAAGATGTTGACGATGTCGAAGAGCGGTTTGCCGCTCGCCTTGCAGCTCCACTCCAGGGCGTTGAGCGGGTTGTTCTCGTTGACCTCGACGTAGCATACGGTGATGAAGCCCGTGCTCTTCTGCGTCGAGGGGTGCTCGCCGCGCACCTGCACCCAGAAGATGTAGGAGCCCTCCGTCGAGGAGACGGTCACCCCCTCGGTCGGGCTGCTCAGACGCAGCGGCAGGGCGTAGCTCTTTCCCTCGCTCATCGCCTCGTCGGGCCGCACGCTCACGCGCAGCAGCTCCGAACGGGTGCTCTTGGGGCCTACGAGCAGCGCTCCGTCGGCCTCGAGCTCGACGGCCTGGGCCGGAACCGCCTCGAAGGAGGTGGCATGGGCCTCGTTGTAGGCCTCGAGCACCGTGGGGTCGTAGGTGAACTTGAGGTCGACGGCACGGCCCGCGGCCGAGCTCAGCACCACCTGCACCTCGCCCGACACCGGCTCGGTGTAGAGCTGCAGCGTGGCGCCGGCGGCACCCTGCGGGTTGTAGACCGTGCACAGACACTCGCCGACGGGGTCGATGCGCCCCTCGTCGATTCCGTTGGGGATGATGTCATCCTCGGCGCACGACACCAGCGCCGTGGCGCAGATGGCAGCCAGAACTCCCCATCGCATATTCTTCATGTGGTTCATAACGAATTCCAGTTTTTTGTAAGTCAGTAGATTAGTTGGCATCGGGGGCGGTTTCGGGCAGCGATACCTCGGTCCACTTCAGCGGGCTGTCGGCCGTACCGTTGTTGCCGTTGCCCGTCTGGTCGCGGATGGTGTCGCCCGTACCCTCGTCGAATTTCCAGTAGGCCACCAGCCCCTCGCTGGCGGGGTCGACCTCGTAGACGTGCGAGGCAATCTCCTCCTGCGTGCGCACCACGTTCCAGATGCGGCACTCGCAGATTTCTCCGTGGAGCTCGCGGCCCGAGGCGTAGGAGTAGCCGATGTTGAAGTAGTGCGCCTTGCCCTGCGCATCGTTCTTGGGCTGGCCCAGGTTGATGGCCGAGAAGGAGTTGCCGCTCTTGTCGAGCGCCACCTCGCCGTTGATGTAGACCACCACGCGGCCGGCGGCCACGTCGCACGTCACGGCGATGTGGGTCCACTCGTTGGCCGGGATGAGGCAGGTCGAGGCCTCCGTGAAGTTGGTGCCTCCGCCGTAGGAGGTCGGCAGGACCACCTGCAGCTGGTTGGGGGCCAGGCCGTTGTCGCTGATACGAATCAGGCAGTGGCCCTCGATGCCCATCACGGTCTTGATGCCCGGTTCGAGCACGTAGTCGTGGCAGCGGACGAGCGCCTCCATCGTCAGGGTGTTCAGTCCGTTGAGCACCTTCGACGATGCGTTCTGTCCGTCGAGCACCTTGTCGAAGGCGATGTAGTTGCTGTCCTCGAGGTCGGCCACCACGTTGATGATGGCGGCGCCGCGCAGCACGTAGTAGAGCGTGCGGGCGCTCTCCAGCACGGCGATGCCCTCGGCCGAACGCAGCGTGACGGGCAGCACGTGGAGCGAACGCGTGTCGAGCTGCCCCAGGTCGTGGAAGCGCACCGTCACGTCGGCCGAACGCGTCGAGCCGGCGGCTATCGAGGTCTCGCCGCCCGTCACCTCGAAGTAGGTTGCGGGAAGCATCTCGGCCTGCTCGCCGTAGAAGCGGTTATACTCCGCCACGAGCGACTCGTCGGCTTCGAAGAGAAGTTTCACCTCACGCTCGACCGGTTTGGGGGTCGCCGCGTGGAACGAACGCTCGTCGGTCGTGGCCGACTGCTTGACCAGCAGCGTGGTCACGCTCGTGTTCTGGTCGATGTAGACCTTGTTGTCGAAATCCCCGAAGGGGGCCGGTTTCTTGTTGCAGCCCGTCAGCGAGAGAAGCACCGCGCAGGCTGCCAGAAGAGCTGTATGGAATCTTTTCATGGCCTTTTAGTTTTTAGGGGAGGGGTTGAGCGTCTCGATGGCCTCCTTCGTGTAGCGATAAATCATCGTCGAGTTGTAGTAGTCGTACTGCACGTCCATGATGCCCACGGCGGCCTTGCCGAACTCCTCGGGACGGAGCATCCACTCGGCCAGAGCGCCCAGCGCGCGCACCGAGGCACCCGACTCGTCGAGCAGATAGCCCGTCGTGTCGGTCGAGGCGGGGGGTACGGCCGAGACGAGCCATACGAAGCGGTCGGTGGGGAGCCCCGCAACACCGCACATGCGGCGGGCGCGCATGCCGAAGTCGTAGACCGACTCGGCGTCGAGGCAGCGGACCACCAGATAGTCGCAGAGCGCCGCAGCCTCCACGTCGGAGAAGTACTGGGGCGTGCCCTCGAAGAGGAGCAGAGCCTCGGGATGACGCTGGCGCCACCCCTTGAGCGCCTCGGCCACCACGGCGTCGAGCGCCAGCTGCGCCGTGCGCTCCTCGTCGGTGGCGAAGGTGATGTCGGTCGGCTCGTAGCGGAGCGTGAAGCCGTCCAGTGCATCGGCCTCCACCTCGGCCATGCGCGTCTCGAGGGCCGTGCGCAGGCGCGTTGCGGCGTCGGAGGTTCCCTCCGCGCTCTCGCCGGCTCCGTCGCCCTCCTCACCGAAGGCGAGCAGCGCCGTGCAGTCGAAGGCCCCGATGACGCGGGTCCCCTTCTCGTGCAGCGAGGCGACCTGCTCCAGTTCGCTCGCCGTCAGTCGGCCGGAGGCCTTGAGCGCCACGATGTCGACGCTGTCGGGCACGTCCGAGAAGAAGCCCCCGCGGCTGGCCGGCTGCTTGTTGCTGTTGTCGAACCAGACGATGGTCCGCTGATGCTCGCTCTGCTTCCAGGCGCGCAGCTCGGCCACGTAACGGGCGTAGAGCTCGGGGTTCGACTCCCCGAAAACCGGGTCCTTGACCGCGATTTTCTCATTCTCGGTCCACTCGCTGCACGAGACGCCCGAGAGCGCACCCGCCAGCAGCGCGGCACCGCAGATTATGTGTTTGATAGTTCGTTTCATGACTTGACTATGGATGAGGGGTTATTTGACCTTGCAGTCCCACCACAGGCGGGTCGCCATGTTGTCGGGACCGCCGAGCAGCGTGAGTGCTTCGTTGATGTGCGCATTGTTCTCCTGGTACTCCTCGACGGGATAGGGCATGCGGTTGGCATAACCGCCCTGGGGAATCACGCCGCCGCTGCGGTTGTTCGTCGCCGGCATCAGGCGCGGATAGCCCGTACGGCGGAACTCGCACCACGCCTCGAAGCCTGAGGGGAAGATGGCCAGCCACTTCTGGGTGATAATCTGCTCGAGGTTGGTCTCGAAGTCGCCGCGCTCGTCCCACTTGACGGTGATGGCACCCGTCTCGCCCGTGTTGCTCTCCTTGCCCAGCGGGTCGACGTAGGAGGCGGGCAGCGACGTAGCGTCGGCAAGGTAAGCCTCGCAGTCACCCGACAGCCCCCACTGCTCGAACGAGAGGCGCACGCCCTCCTCGTAGAGCGTCCGCGCGTCGGCCGTCGAGCCGTACCAGCCGCGCAGCGCAGCCTCGGCCTTGAGGAAGGCCACCTCGGCGGCGTTCATCCACATGAGCGGCGTGGTGTAGTCGACCACCATGTTCGAGTAGAGAAGCGACTGCGTGGGGATGCTGATGCCCGAGCGCAGGCCGATGTAGCCGTTCTGGATGCCGCCCGTGAAGGTCGACATGGTGAAGTACTTCGCCCGGCGCGGGTCCTTGTAGCCGTTCATGTAGGAGGTGATGTCGGCCGAGATGCGCGAGTCACCGCCGTTGTAGTCGTACATGACCACGCGGAAGGGGTTGTTCTGGGTCGGAATCTGGGCGTTGTCGGCATTGGAGGTGATGACCCCGCCGGCCTCCTCGCTCAGCGCCTCGCGCACCTTCGCCTCGGCCTTCTCCGGAGCCACGTAGCTCAGGCGCATGGCCATGCGCAGCTTGAGCGAGTTGGCGTAGCGGACCCACTTGGCGAGGTTGCCCGCATAGACTTTGTCCGAGGTGGCCTTGATGCTCTCGGCCGAGTGGGCGCGCAGCACCTCGAGCGCCGCGTCGAGCTCGGCAAAGAGGCGGTCGTAGACCTGCTCCTGCGAGTCGTAGGGCGAGGTGAGGGCGTTGTCGGCGCCAATCTGCGAGTAGGGAATCGGGCCGTAGGTGTCCGTCACGCGGTGCACGGCCGAGACGCGGATGACGCTGGCCAGCGCCAGGGCCACCTCGTCGTCCGAGTTGACCTTCAGCTTGTTGTAGGCCGTATAGATTTCGGGAATCACGCGGATGAGCATCACGCGCGTCCAGTCGTTGGTCGGGTTGAAGATGGCGATACGCGTCGACAGACCCGGGTTCGAGTCGGCCGTGTAGCCGCCCAGGGCGCCGCCCAGCACGATGTCGGTGAACTGGTGCGTGTTGACATCGAGCGGAATGACCCAACCCTGCATGCCGGTCAGAATCGACGAGACGATGTAGTTGTCGTTGTTCATGTCGTCCTTGCCCGCGGCATAGGGGTCGGTGTTGATATCTTCGAAGCTGCCCGTGCAGGCGCCGAGCAGCGCCGCCGGAGCGAGGGCCAGCAGGCAGAGGGCCTTGCGGATGGATATCTTGTTCATGTTCATGACGTTTTAGAATTTAAGCCGAAGGTTGAAACCGATGTTGCGCGTCGAAGGCATCATGAAGTAGTCGATGCCCTGGTAGTAGTTGCCCGTCGTGGCCACCGATTCGGGGTCGAACGGAGCCTTGCAGTAGAGCATCCACAGGTTGCGGCCCACGAGCGAGAGGGTGATTTCGCAGACGTCGCCCAGCTTCTTGCGCGGAATGGTGTAGCCGATGGAGGCCTCCTGCAGGCGGACGTTCGTCGCCGAGTAGGTGTAGTACTGCGGGATGTTCTTGCCGCCCACCACCTCGTACCAGTTGTAGGCCGGGAGCATCGAGCCGCCGTTGATGCGCACGCCGCCCGCGTCACGCGCCGCAGCCGAGGCCTCCGACACGCCGTAGTAGTCGAGCTGGGCCTGCGTGGCCGAGTAGACGATGCCGCCGATGCGCGCCGAAACCATGAAGCCGAAGCGGAAGTTGCCGACGCTGAAGTCGTTGCGCCATGCCATGTTGGCCTTCGGGAAGACCGAGCCCAGCTTGATGTCGTCGAGGTTGTCCGAGACGGTGTAGATTTGGTTGTTCTCGTCGACGTAGATGTGGCCGTTGGCGTCGCGCTTGAGGTCGATAATCGAGTAGAGGTCACCCAGCGAGCCCCCCTTCTTGAGGATGAAGTGGGCCTGGTTCAGACCGCCCACGTCGAGCCGGTCCTTGGTGATGAGCTGGCCCGTTTCGGGGTGGCGGTAGTTGTCGACCAGTTCGAGGATGCGGTTCTGGTTGGCGCTGAAGGTGAAGTTCGAGCTCCACGAGAACTTGCCCCACTTGTTGCTGTAGCCCAGCGCCAGCTCGACACCGCGGTTACGCACCGAACCCGTCTGCACGTAGAGGGTCGAGTAGCCCGACGAGACGGAAATCTGCGGGTCGAAGGTCTGGTTGTAGGTCTTCGTGTTGTAGTACGAGACGTCGAGGTTGAAGTGCTTGAGGAAGCGCATCGTCAGACCCACCTCCCACGAGTCGGTACGCTCGGGCTTCAGGTCGTAGAACGGGTAGTTGGTCTCGGTCTTCCAGACCTTGTTGTCGGCGTCCCACACGTAGATGGGGTTGGCCAGGAAGCGTGCGAAGGGCATACCCACCGAGGCCCACGAACCGCGCAGCTTGACGTAGGAGAGCTCCTCGGGCATGTTGGGAATCAGCTGCGAGAGGACCACCGAGGCGCCAATCGAGGGGTAGAAGAACGACGACTTGACCGACTGCGGGCCCGCCAGCTGCGAGGGCCAGTCGTTGCGGCCCGTCAGCGTGAGGTAATAGGTCCCCTTGTAGCCGATTTCGGCCGAGGCGAAGAGCGACTGGTACTGCTCGCGCCAGCCGGCCTGCTCGCGGCGCACGCGCGTGTCGTCGAGCTGGAAGACGTTGAAGAGGTTGGCGATGCCCGACTCCATGATGGGGCCGCGGTTCTTGAAGGAGTCCTGACGGATGTCCGAGATGATGGCACCGACGTTGGCCTGCAGCGACCAGTCCTCGCCGAAGGTCTTGTTGATGTTGAGCAGCACGTCGCCGTAGGTCTGCTGGTCCTCGGTCTTGGTGATGCCGTACAGACCGTTGCTCGAACCCTCGATGAGCGTCGAGTTCGAGGTGGCGTAGAACTTCTCGGTGTAGTTGTCCACCGAGTTGTCGATGCGGATGCGGCCCGATACCGAGAGCCAGTCGAGAATCTTGTAGGAGATGTTGGCGCTGAGCATGTAGCGGCGGCGGTCGTTCTCGCGCAGGTTGCGGTAGTTAATCCAGTAGGGGTTCTGCATCGTGAGGTTGCCCGCACCAATCCATTCGTCCCAGTCCTGGACGTAGATGCGGCGTTCGGGGTCGTAGCGCTCGAACATCCGCGCACGGTTCCAGTCGTTGCCGCGCGGGAAGAGGTAGGCCGAGACCAGCGGGTTGGCGTAGGTACCCTGGTTAATCATGTTGCAGTCGCTCTGCATGATGTAGGAGGCGCTCAGGTCGATGGTCATGCGGTCCTTGAGCAGCGAGGTGGTGTTGCGCGCCGTGAAGTTGTAGCGGTCGTAGCCGTTGTTGGGGACGATGCCGCGCGAGTTGACGGCCGAAGCCGAGAGGTAGGTCTGGTTGTGGTCCGTACCGGTCGAGAGCGAGACGGTCTCGGTGCCGACGACGCCCGTCTGGAGGTAGTCCGAGGCGGGGGAGTAGCCCGTGCGGTCCTGCGGCTGGAGGCGGCTGCCCCAGCTCATGAGCGTCTGACCCTCCGAGGCGTAGAGGTTGCCCGTGCCGTAGCGGTTCTGGAAGCGGGGCATCACGAAGGGCGAGAGCACCTCGGTGTTGCTCGTCACGGTGACGGTCGTGCGGCCGGCCATACCCTTCTTCGTGGTGATGACGATGGCGCCGTTCGAGGCGTAGCTGCCGTAGAGGGCCGCTGCGGCGGCACCCGTCAGCACCGACACCGACTCGATGTCCTCGGGGTTGATGTCGGCCACGGCCTCCGACGTACCGGCCGAGTCGAACTCCGTGCCGCCCTCACCGCTGAGGTTGTACATCGGCACGCCGTCGATGACGTAAAGGGCGTTCGACGACTGGTCGATGCCCTTCGTACCGCGCATGACCACCTTCGAGGCGCCGCCGACACCCGACGACGAGGCGTTGATGTTCACACCGGCCACCTTGCCGTTGAGCGCATTGACGAAGTTGACATCCTTGTTGCCGATGATGTCGTCCGACGAAATCTGCTGCACGTTGTAGGAGAGGGCCTTCTCGGAGCGCTTGATGCCGAGGGCCGTCACCACGACGGCGTCCATGTTGAGCGACGACTCGCTCAGCGTGATGTCAATCGTCGTGCGGGAGCCCACGGCAGCCTCGGCGTCGTTGTAGCCCAGGTAGCTGGCCAGCAGCACGGCGCCGGAGGCCGGAGCGGGAACCTGGAGCGTATAGGAGCCGTCGGCCCCGGTGCTGGCACCGACGGTCGTACCCTTGACGATGACCGTCGCGCCGATGACCGGAACGCCGGCCTTGTCGGTCACGCGGCCCGTCACCACGCGGGGCTGGTCATCCACCTTGCGGGGCGTGAGCATGATGTGGTTGCCCGAGAGCTCCCAGCCGAGCTTCGTCCCCTCGACCAGACGGTCGAGCACGGTCGACAGAGGCTCCTGACGAGCGTGGAGCGTCACGCGGTGGTCGGGGTCGATGTCCTGCGTCTTGTAGAAGAACATCAGCGACGTCTGTTTCTCAATCTGTACGACGGCGTCGTCGAGCGTACCGCCGTCCACAGAGACGCTGACCCGCCGCGAGAGGGCGTCGGTCTGCGCCGAAACCGTCATTTTGCCGCCCACGAGCAGGAAAAGCAGCGTCAGGACGACAAGATTCAGATTTTTTTTCATAAATTTAACAGCTCTTAAGTGAGTAGTTTATACCCGCACGCCGCGAGACACCGTCGAAGAGGCGCCTGCGGGTGTGGACGAATTGTGAGTGATTCGGGAGCCGGGGAATGTTCGCAGCATGTCCGGCTCCGTCTCTTTTTTTATGGATAGGGAAAAGGGGAGAATGGTCCGTCAATGGAGCATAGGCAGAAAAGGTTTAAGGTTCAACGTCTCGGTTTCGGTTATTCGTAGTCGCCGCGCGGCGGGCGCGGCATGCGGTTTTCGGTGCGGTTTTCGGTGCGGGGCCGGTCGGTTGGCCGGGCCGGGGTCGATTGGTTGGTTTGCAGGTAAGTCGGTCGGTTCGTCTATCGGTTGGTCGTTCTATTGTTCTATTGTTCTATCGGTCGGTTGTTCTATCGGTCAATTGGCTGGTTGTTCGGGTCTTCGGGCTTCGGTGCCGGGCTACCGGCGCCGCGCCGAGATGCGGAAGGTATTCCCCTCGCGCACGATGTGCAGACGGTGGTCGTAGTTGAGAATCGAGAAGACCTCGTCGAGGCGCTCCGTGAGCGAGAAGGTTCCCGTATAGCGGATGTCGCCCAGCGACTCGTCCTCCAGGATGATGCGCACGCCGTAGTAGTTCTGCAGGCGGGCGGCAATGTGGTCGAGGCTCTCGTCGCGGAAGCGGTAGACGCCGTCCTCCCACGAGCACTGGCGCTCGTAGGCGTCGAGCGGCGTGAGGCGGTAGGTGCCGTCGTTCGTGTCGTAGCTGCACTGCTCGTTGGGGTGCAGGCGGAGCGTGCGGAGCAGACGCCCCTCGTTGTCGAGCAGGTCGAGCCCCACCGAGCCGCTCAGCAGCGTCACGGTGTTGACCTCCTCGTTGGAGTAGGCCTGCACGTTGAAGGTGGTGCCGAGGACGCGCACCGACTGACGGCGCGAGTGGACGATGAAGGGGTGCTCGGCGTCGTGTTCGACGTCGAAATAGGCCTCGCCGTCGAGCCACACCTCGCGCACACCCGAGCCGAACGAGGCGGGATAGCGCAGGCTCGACGAGGCCTTCATCGTCACGTGGGTACCGTCGGCGAGCACCAGCTGCGACTTGCTGCCGGCATCGACACGGATGGTGTTGTAGGTGTCGGCCGAACGCTGCGCGTCGAATCCGCGCCCGACGACCAGCCCCACGACCAGCATCGCCGCAGCGGCTGCGGCATAGCCTGCGGCGCGGAGCCACACTCTGCGCGGACGATTGGTTTTCATCGATTTAATGGAGGGAGCCGAAGCGGTCGCACCGGCAAATTCGTGACGCTCGAGCAGCCTGCGCCGCAGGGCGTCGACATCGACGCGGGCGGCCTCAGACGCAGCGCTGCGCCCGGCGTAGAGGTGCTTCATACCGTAGAGGAACTCGGCATGCGCCGCATCCTCGGCGAGCCATGCCTTCAGCAGGTCGGCCTCATGCGGCGTGCAATCGCCTTCAAGATAGGCGACAAGAGCGGATTCCAGCTCGGGGGAGAGTTCCTTCATCGGTTGCAGTTTTTACCCATAGAACACTCCGTGCGGCCGAATTACCTACGCCGGCAACAAAAAATTCATCGAAACGTGCAGAAAAGGGAGAGGGCGAGGGCCGAAAGGAGCAGCACGCGCATCCGTTCGCGCAGGAACCGGAGCGCCTTGTAGAGCTGGGCGTCGACCGTGCGGCGCGAGATGCCGAGGCGCGCGGCGATTTCGTCGCTCCGCAGTTCGTCGTACCACGAGAGGCGAAAGACCTCGCGGCAGCGGTCCGGCAGCTCCTCGATGGAGCGGAGCAGCCGCTCGGTGCGCTCATCGCGCGGCTCGTCGAGCACGCGCAGCTCATACTCCACCTCGCCCAGCCGCAGTTCGGCGAGCGAATTCCGGGCAAAGCGGTCGGCCACCATCTCGTGGCGAATTGCATTGCGGCAGCCGTTCAGCACGCTGCGGTAGAGGTAGGAGCGGAGCTCGGACGTGGGCATGAGGAAGCGCTCCTGCTGCCAGATGCGGACAAAGACATCCTGGACGATGTCCTCGGCGAACTCGTCGGAGACAAAACGGCGGGCAAAAACGACCATCCGGGCCGCATACTCCTTGTAGATGCGGTCGAAACGGTCGAAATCGTTCGTTTCTCGCGAAGTCAAAGTCGTCATACCTTCATCCGGGCCGACCGTATGCCGAAAAGAAACGCACACGGGGCAAAAGACAAAGATAGTGAAAAGATACGAAAAAGAAACTGATTCGGTCACGACTTGACGGGAACCCGGGCGGAGCAGCGCCCCGCACCGGCAAGCCTTCCGGCCCCGCGAGGGCCCTCTACCATCCGTTCCAGGCCGTCCCGCCACAACTTTCGGCATCTGACAGCCCCAAATGAAACCAGCCAATACATGCCTCCACTCCTTTCATCCACTCATCGGCCAACCTGCAGCCATCATCCGGTTGCTTCGCAGTACTTCCGCTCCTTCTGCTCGCTCCCCGGCACCGCGCGCCGTTCGCCTATGGGCACAAAAAAGGTCAGACCTTGTGAGTCTGACCTTGAAGAGGCGGCTACCTACTCTCCCACGGGAGAACCGCAGT
>ENA-ORSJ01000917-ORSJ01000917.1-human-gut-metagenome-genome-assembly--contig:-NODE-917-length-28223-cov-3.060849_pt1 | contig 28223 bp, 20 predicted proteins | sample MGYA00242191_ERZ509158 | MGnify/ENA primary metagenome ERZ509158 (study PRJEB26280, sample SAMEA2338623) | human gut metagenome | biome: human gut; feature: human-associated habitat; material: faeces...
AAAACCAGCCTCTCCGGCAAAATCCTGCAAGGCTTGTTGCCGGCAACCTCCAAGCTCTCCATATAACTATGAAGGCAACCAACACTCCTCCCACCCATGTCGTTCTCTTCGTGCTTTTCATGGTCTACATCTCCTGGGGCACGGTCTATCTTGGCAACAAGCTGAGCCTGGAAGTGGTAGGCCCCTTTGTTGTCTGCGGCGTGCGCAACATTCTGGCAGGCATGCTCATGCTGGCCTGTGCCAGACTGAGCAGAGGCTCCTGGCGCAGGATTTCGCCCAGAGACTGGGGTATGCACTCCCTGTTGGCTGTTTTGCTTGTGGTGGCCTCGGGTGGTCTGCTTGTTCTCGGCCAGACCATGGTCACCTCTGTGGCCACGGCTGTCATCATGAGCTCGACGCCCATCTTCATGCTTATTGGTGCCTTTCTCTTTGCAGGAGAAAAGCCCCCGAACCTTCCGCAGTGCATAGGCATGATCACGGGCGCCTGCGGCGTCATCTTTCTGTCCTGGCATGAGCAGAGCAGCGGAAGTGCCAGCATCTGGGGTGTGATCTCCCTTCTGGGCGCTGTCCTTGGCTGGGTTTCCGGCTCCCTCATCATGAAGAAGGTCCCGGTCACAAGGGAGCTGTCCATGCTGCAAAGCACTGGCCTCATCCTCTTTTTGGGCGGCGTTGAAAGCTTTCTTCTGGGACTTCTTCTGGGCGAGGCATCAACCTTCCATCCGGAAAACATCAACGCTGCCAATGCGGCAGCCTTTGCCTGGATGGTTGTGGGGGGCTCCTTCATTGCCTACTGGAGTTACTTGTGGCTCTTGGCCCACGTCGCGGTCTCCCTGGCAGTCTCCTACGAATATGTTGTGCCAGTCATAGGCATCTTCCTTGGCTGGGCCCTGGCAGGCGAGACAGTTACCACGAGCACCATTGCTGCCTGCTGCGTGACCATTGGCTCTGTCTTCCTTGTTGTGCGGCACAGGCACAGCTTCAGGGCCTACGTCCGCCACTATTTTGTGCGCAGGGCAAGCTCTGCTGCAAAAGGCAGGGGCCAGGCCTAGAGTACGAAAAAAGAGCGCTTCCTGCGGCAAGGGTCCAGTGTCCGAAAATGAAAGCCCTGTCTTCCTCAAGGGGAAGGCAGGGCTTTCATACAGTGTGCATGTGTGAGTATTTGCCCGATCAGAGGCCAAGCTTTTCACATGTTTTTCTGAAGGGCAGAACAACTGCGAGATCGCGGCTTTTGTCCTTCCTGGCAAACTCCGCCTCGCAGGAGGGGCAGAGCCATTTGTCCCTGTCCTTTTCGAGCAGAATGAGGCTTTTGTCTGCAGCGTGGCACATGGGGCAGAAGGGGCCGCACTGGCCCTTGTCCGTGTCCAGCATGAGCAGATTGTCCTGCATGCGCAGCCTGTGCTCCGGGTCGGCTCCAAGCAGATGCTCCAGAGTCTGCACGCGCAGCCCCAGGTGGCGGTTTTCCTCCATGAGGGTAAAATAGCCGGCCTGCAGAGCCAGCAAAAGATCCCTGGCCTGGTCTGTTTGTCCGCTTTTGAGCAGATCCTTGAGTTCTGTGAAGGCAGCATTGGAAATCATGGTGACGCGCTCGTTTATTCGTGTGAGTACATGTGGTGAGGAGAAAAGTGCAAAGACAGTTACAGTGACTGCCTTCTCAAACTTCTTTTCGACTATCCCCGGGCAAATCTTAAGTGCCTGAAAAAAGGTTTTCGAAAAGAAGAACCTCCCTTCCCAGGGCGGATTTGCTCCTCTGTCTCAGCCTCCACCTTATGCTCCTCCCTTCTCTCCCTGCCCTTTGTCCGCAGCGCGCATTTTGGCAAATATCCGAAATCTGCAACCCTCCAAGGCACAAAAAAAGGCCTGCCCGAGAAAGTCGGGCAGGCAAAATGTCCTAGCGTGGTCTTGGGCCGCCATGGCCGCCTGGACCACCCGGGCCACCGGGACCGGGTCTGCCATGGCCTCCACTGGGCCTTGGCGCAGGACGCGGACCTCCGCCTGGTCTTGGCCCACCTGGTCTCGGACCACCGGGTCTTCCACCGGGACCAGGTCCTCCAGGCCTTGGTCCTGGCCTTGGACCGGGCCCAGGTCTTGGTCCTGGCCCAGGCCTTGGTCCTGGCCTTGGACCCGGGCCTGGTCTAGGTCCTGGGCCTCTGCGCGGTGGAGGCGGTGGTGGCCTTCTATGACGCGGCGGTGGTGGAGGCGGAGGGCGATGGCCGCCGTAATAACCTGGCTGTGTACAGGCGCTCAAAAGGCTTGAGCCCGCAAGTGCACACAGCGCGAGAAGAAATCTGCGTCTGTCCATAGGATTTCTCCACAAGAGTTGCAAAAAAGCCATAGGCAAAGACAGGTACGAAACCCGGCTTTTGCCTTCTTCGCATGTCTTTCTTCTAGCTGCTCCCATGGGTTCTGCCAAGAGCCCCAAATGCGCAAAAAATGGGGAAAAGGACGCGCAAGGCGCCATACTGGCCGCTTGGAAGGGATATGAGGGGTAGGCGAAATATTTTGCGTGCAAGAAGGGCAGGTTTCCTCATCCCCTCACATTCACGAGCCTTCCTTCTTGGCTGTCTTTCTCCCTGCGCCGGGTTTTTCCGCTTTTTGGGCTTTGTCCGTTTTCCCGGGTTTGGAAGGGTTCCAGATCACCTGGAGAAAACCGCCCATTGTCTGCTTTACGACCAGTTCTGGCGGGATGCGCACAAATGCCCAGCGGGCTACAATGCCAGCCTTGGTGCCAGGAAAGGTCCCCTGTCCGCACAGGGACCAAAACTCCCTTGTCTGTGTATGCGCCCACCATGTTGTGCGCGATTTGCGTCCCATGGCTCCCTCGGGATCGAGGATAACCTGCAACAGCCTTCTGCCATAGCCCGCAATCTGCAGGGTCAGATCGAATTTGAGCACCTGGGCTCCCTTGGCAGGCCCTGTGCGTATCTGCCAGGGCTGGGGAGAGCCGTAGGTCACAACAGTAGCTGTCACGGGCTTGCCCTGGTTGATAAGGCCCTGCCGTATTTCTGCGCGCTCCCTGGCAGCTTCTTCTTTCTGTGCCTTTTCCTCGGCCTTCAGGCGGGCGTCCTCCTGAAGGCGCTTTTGTCGCACGGCCTCGCCCTTGAGAGTCAGTTTTTCCAGGCGCGCAAGGTCGATTGCACGAAAGCTCTTGCCCTTTTCCTCAAAGTCGTAGAAGGGGGCCTGACACTGCGGGCAGCGCAGGACGGATACATCGGGAAGGATGCCCTCGCAGTAGGGGCAGCGCCTTGTCTCGTCGCCTTTCTCATCATTGTTTCGGGAAGAAAAACCGGAAATGTCTCCCACAAGCTGTCCCCCAAGGCGTATGCGCGGGGCATTGGGGGAACCGTGTCTGTAGATGTTTCCGGACAGATCCAGCAACAGGCAGTCCGTCTTTCCTTCGGCTATCCTGAGTCCCCTGCCTACCATCTGCACGTAGAGGGCAGGAGAGAGGGTTGGCCTGCACATGAGAAGACAGTCCGTCTGCGGACAGTCCCAGCCTTCAGTGAGCATGCCAACGGAACAGAGGACCTGCACCCTGCCATTGGCAAAGTCCTGAAGGACCTCAAGATTGGTCTGCTGGCCTGCCTTGCTGTCAATGGCGCAAGCCGCAAAGCCTGCCTCGCAAAAGCGCCGTGCAAGGGCCCTTGCGTGGGCTATGCTCACGCAAAAGACTGCTATGTGCCTGCGCTCCTTTGCGTGAGTCTCGATGGCCTTTACGGCACTGCCAAGGTGCAGGGGCTTTAACAGTGTCTCTTCCAGGGCGTCCTCGCGAAAGTCTCCCGATGCGCCTACTGGCAATTGCGCAAGGTCCTCGTCTGGCTCGCAGGCAAGGGCAGTGAGGGGGCAAAGCCAGCCCTGTTCCTGAAGATGGGCAATGGAGATGTGCACATCAAGGCTGTCCCACCATGTGACACTGCCTTCCGAGGCTGCTGGGCCGTAGATATAGGTCTGCCCAAGGCGCCAGGGCGTTGCCGTGATGCCCACAATGCGGGCATTGGGACGCCTGGTAATGACTGCCTCGATGACGTCCCTGTAGAGCGAGCCCTGATCCTTCGGGGGCACACGGTGGCACTCGTCTATGATGACCATATCTATCCTTGGCAGATCGTCTAGGCGCCGCGCAAGTGTCTGGGGGGAGGCCACGATGATGAGGCTCTCCACATGTCCGGGTTTTTGCACAGAGGCGCACAGGCAGTCCACGTCAAAGTCCGCGTCCTCGAAGCTTGCCTGCATGCGCGTGAGCGCCTGGCGCACAAGTATGGCCTTGTGGGCCAGAAAAAGGCAGCGAAAGCCCCAGTTATTTGTGTAGTACTGCATGAGGCTTGTTGCCATGACTGTCTTTCCCGCACCGGTCGCGGCCTGCAGGAGCAGAAACTGTTTTTTGCGGGCAAGGGCAGTGATGGTACCCACCGCCTGCTGTTGGTAGGGCCTTAAAGTATCCACCTGATTTTTCCTGTCTGAAAACAATGAGTTGCTTTTTTGCGCGCAGATTGTGAACAAAAGCGTGGCGTATGGCAAGCTGCAAAAAATATGCGTGCAATCGCAGGCTGTAACAAAAAGGTTGCAGATTTTTGGGGTGGGTGGTGTTTGACTTTTTTTTGAGGCAAAGGCTACTGTATTCGTAGGGAATGACAAACCCTGCACCGCGGCACATGGAGTTTGTGTGCGACGGCGCTTTTGGGACAAGGAGAATGTCATGCTGGAACGCAGAGCGCTTTTGAGAGGTCTTTTCGCAGCTACGCTTGTGGCTGCCGGAACGGTGCTGACGGGTGGTGTGCCCCATGCCGCTCCAGGGGATCACGCAAGGCCTGTCCCGGGCCCCAAGGGACATCCGCCAAAACCTGCCCAGCACAAGCCGGCTCCTGCAAGACCGGCGCCTCGTCCGCAAAAGCATGAGCCCCGTCCCCAGCCCAAGCCAAAGCCGGCTATCCGACCGCACGGCAAGCCCGACTCCGAACCGGGCCGCAGGCCCAGATAGCCAGGTTCTGGTAGGCAGGAAAGCTGTTCCCGAAACACCCCCCAAGGAAAACAGACAAACCCATAACTCTGTCACTCGACAGGAGGGGCATCTATGATTTCCAGACGCAAGTTGCTCATTGGGCTTTTCGCAACCGGCGCAACCATGGCCGGAAGCCTCCTGGCAGGCGATGCCCACGCTGATCCGAGACATCGCCCCGGCCCCAGACCGGGACCGAGACCCGGCAGACCAGGACCCGGCCCCAGACCCGGACCTGGACCAAGACCAAGGCCCGGCAGACCAGGGCCCGGACCGAGACCGAGGCCCGGCAGACCAGGACCCGGGCCAGGCGGCCCGAGGCCCGGTGGACCGCGGCCTGGAGGCCCCAGACCCGGACCAAGACCAGGAGGCCCCAGACCCGGACCAAGACCAGGTGGCCCGAGACCCGGACCAAGACCAGGTGGCCCGAGACCGCCCAGGCCTCCGAGATAGGTCGCAAGCCTTTTTGATACTCTGACAACAAGGCCGCATTCCCCTTTGGGAGTGCGGCCTTTCGTTGTGGTTTTCGTCAGGGCAAAGGCAAAGGGGTACGGAGCAAATCCGTACCCCTTTGGACCTTGTTTTACTTGCACAAGGACGAATGTCTGTTAGCGCTGCTGTCCAGGAGTCTGCGCCATGGACATAAAGAGCTTTATACGGTTCAAAAGGTTTGCCTCCGAGCTTCCGCCCTCGTAGTCCATGGCCATGAGGTTGGCGTCCGCGCACAGGCGCTTGATTTCCTTGAACACGCCGCGGCCAACCACGTGGTTTGGCAGACAGCCGAAGGGCTGCAGGCACAGAGCGTTGGTCGTTCCCTGGGAGATGAACTTCAAAAGTTCCGCGGACAAGAGCCACCCCTCGCCTGCCTGGTAGCCAGGGGAGATGAGCTTTCCTGCGCTGGCAAAGAGATCCTTGAACTTTGCCACCTGCGGGAAGGGAGAGCCTGCCAGGGCCCTGCGCAGGGCATTGCGCATGTGATCGAACTTCTGGATGAAGTACCAGCCAAGGAAGGCAGGCAGGGCCTGGCCGCCCAGCCTCTGCCAGCGGTAGATGGGATCCGAGAAGCAGTACAGGAAGAAATCCACCATATCCGCGAGAACCGGCTCGCCGCCTTCCTGTCTTGTGAGATCCGCGATGTGGCGGTTGGCATCAGGATGGTAGCAGAGCAGGATTTCGCCCACTATGCCCACTCTCGGACGCTTGTCCTTGTGCATGGGGATGCTTGCGAACTCCCTGGTCATGGCCTGCATGTCTGCCTCGAGATCGCGGCTTTTGCCAGCTGCGAAATCCCGGGTTATGGCATCCACCCACTTTTTGATCAGGGTGTCCGTGTCTCCCTTGTTGATCTCGTAGGTGTAGGTGTGCTGCGAGAGCCTTTGCACCATATCGCCGTAGAGTATGGCCCTGAAGGTATTGTTGAAGAGATCGCGCGTGAAGGTGAAGCCAGGCTGGTAGGAACCGGTCTTGCTCCTGAGTGTCAGGGCAGGCACGTTGTCAAAGCCTGCCTCCTTCAGGGCGCGCTTCAAAAGGCCTGGGTAGTTGGTGGCTCTGCAGGGGCCGCAGGTCTGCGAGAGCAGAAGTGCCGAATGCTTCGGATCCACTGCGCCGCTTTGCAGGGCGTTGATAAGCTGGCCTATGACCACCTGGGCCGGATAGCAGGCGTCGTTGTTCACGTATCTGAGACCTGTCTCGATATCCTCGTTGGAGACAGTGGGCAGCACATGGAACTTGTAGCCAGCACCCCGAAACACGCTTTCCGCAAAGGCAAAGTGCACTGGCGACATCTGCGGAGCTATGATGGTGTGGGTTGCCCGCATGTCCTTTGTGAACACAGGCGGGTTCAGAAGATAGGAATCTGCTTCCTGCTTCCTCTTCTTTCTGCGCTCCTTCCTGCGCTCCTCGATGGAGGCGAGCAGGGATCTTATGCGTATGCGGGCAGCACCAAGGGACGGGCCCTCGTCGATTTTGAGCAGGGTGTGCATCTTGCCTGCACGATGCAGGATTTCCGCCACCTGATCCGAGGTGACAGCGTCTATGCCGCAGCCAAAGGAGGTGAGCTGGACCAGTTCCAGATGCTCCATGGCTGCCACGACCCTGGCTGCCCGATAGAGCCTTGAGGGGAAGGTCCACTGATCCACGACGCGCAGGGGCGTTTCCTCGTCTGCATCCTCGAAGAGGGCAGCCATGCTGTCTTCGCTCAACACCGCAGCCCCAAGTGAGGTGATGAGATTGGGGATGCCGTGGTGCACAAGCGGATCCACGTGGTAGGGGCGACCGCACAGGACAATGCCTATGCCGTCCTTTGCCTCCACCTCTGCCAGAATGCGCGAGGCCTCATCCCTGAGATCCTTTCTGTAGGCCGCCTGGGCCTCCATGGCCTTTTTTATGGCCTTTTTGACCTCCCTCTTCGGGATGTCGAATTCCTCGGCCAATGTCCTTGCCATGGAGGACATGTCCTCGGGGTTCAGATAGGGGGTGTGCAGCTTGCTCTTGCCCTGCAAAAGCTCCTCTGTGTTGAGGCGCACAACCTCCGGGTAGCCGCAGACAACAGGGCAGCTGTAGCAGTCAAAGGCTTCCTTGCCTTCCATGCGCTCGCGGGGAATGCAGGGATAGAAGATGTGGGGAACCTTCTGTTCTATGAGGTAGTTCACATGGCCGTGGGCAAGCTTTGCCGGGAAGCACACTGTCTGCGAGGGCATGGAGGAGATGCCAAGGGAGTAGATGGCCTTGGAGGAGACAGGCGAAAGCTCCACACGATAGCCTAAGGTCGTGAACAGCGTGAACCAGAAGGGGTAGCGCTCGTACATGTTGAGCACCCTGGGAATGCCAAGGCGCCCGCGCGGGGCCTGGCTTTCGGGCAGGGGCGTGTAGTCGAAGAGGCGCTTTTCCTTCCAGGTGTAGATGGACGGCATGACAGGCTTTGACTTGTCGCGGATCTCGCCGCCGCGCTCGCAGCGGTTTCCGGAAACAAGGCGCTGGCCGTTGGAAAAGGTGTTGATGGTCAGATGGCAGTGGTTGCCGCAGTGTCTGCAAAGCACAGCCTTCGACTTGAAGGAAAGGTTGCGCAGATCCTGGGCCGTGAGTGTGCAGGGGGCAAGGGTATCCTTGTGCTTCAAGCACATCAGGGCAATGCCGTACGCTCCCATGTGGCCGGAAAGGCTTGGGCGCACCACCTCGCGCTCAAGCATGGTCTCCATGATGCGCAAAAGGGCGTCGTTCAGAAAGGATCCGCCCTGTACAAGCACGTGCGCACCAAGATCCTCTGGCGAGCGCAGGCGCAGGACCTTGTAGAGGGCATTGCGCACAACGGAGTAGCAAAGTCCTGCGGCAATGTCCGGGACGCTCGCCCCTTCCTTTTGGGCCTGCTTGACCTTGGAGTTCATGAACACCGTGCAGCGGGAACCAAGGTCTACGGGGTGTTTGGCAAAGAGCGCTGCCTGCACAAAGGCCGGCATGGACATCCCGAGGCTTGTGGCAAATGTCTGCAAAAAGGCGCCGCAGCCGGAGGAGCAGGCCTCGTTGAGGCGCACGTCCGCAACTGCCCCGTCCTGCACGGCAAGGCACTTCATGTCCTGGCCGCCAATGTCTATGACATAGGTGCAGTCGGGTTCCATGAAGCAGGCTGCCTTCAAATGCGCCACCGTCTCCACTTCCGAAATCTGGGCGTTCAGGGCTGCCTTTGCGAGATTTGCGCCATAGCCTGTTGTGCCTATGCCCCTAAGGTGTGCTGTTTTGGGAATACGTTCGAGAAGATTTATGAGATAGGGGATGAGGGCCTTTAGGGGATCGCCGTCGTTGCGGTTGTAGGACTGATCGAGGACTGTGCCCTTCTCGTCAATAAGCACGCTCTTGACCGTGGTGGAGCCAAGGTCAACGCCAAGGAAGAGATCGCCTGTTGCCGTTTCCAGGGAAGACTGCTGTATGGCGTCCTTGGCGTGGCGGGCACGAAACTGCGCGTAGTCTGCCTCGTCGCGGAAAAGGGGCGGCAGTGCCTGGGTTATCTCCATCTTGTCGCGAGCCGATTCCAGGCGTTCCAGCAGAGTGGTCACGGGCAGGGGATCGCCACCTTCGGCTTGGGCCGAGAGGGCTGCGCCACGGGCCACCATGAACTGGCCTTCCGGGAAGGTCAGGGTCTGTTCCGGTGTCAGCTTCAGAGTCGCCACAAAGCGTTTCACAAGCTCTGGCAAAAAGTGCAGGGGTCCGCCAAGAAAGGCCACGTTTCCGCGTATGGGCTGGCCGCAGGCAAGGCCGCTGATGGTCTGCTCCACAACTGCCTGCAGAACGGAAATGGCAAGATCCTCGCGCGAGACACCCTCGTTTAACAGGGAGACCATGTCCGTCTTGGCAAAGACGCCACAGCGCGAGGCTATGGGGTGTATGGTCTTGGCCCTTGAGGCCAGTTCGTTGAGGCCAAGAGTGTCTGTGTGCAGAAGGGTTGCCATCTGGTCTATGAAGGCGCCAGTGCCGCCTGCACAGGCCTCGTTCATGCGCAGATCTATGCTTCTGCCGAAATAGAGGATCTTGGCGTCCTCCCCGCCGAGCTCTATGGCAACGTCGGTCTGGGGGGCTACCTTTGCGATAATGCGCGAAGAGGCAATGACCTCCTGTATGAAGGGAAGGCCCAGGATCGTTGCGAGGTTGAGGGCAGCCGAGCCTGTGACAGCTCCCTGGACTGTGAGGCCCGGGTAGAGTGTGTTCAGCTCTGTCAGTATGTCTGCCAGGGTCTGGCGCGAGGCAGAGCCGTGGCGCTGATATTTTTGAAAGAGAACCTCGCCCTGGGCATCGGTCAGGACAGCCTTGACCGTGATGGACCCAAGGTCGATTCCCAGAAAGTGTGGGGCGGGCATATATCCTTGCTCCATGGAGGGGGCAGCAATTGTGCCCCGGGGGAACTAGAGAGTAAGATTGTAGTGCGGGAACGTATGCGGCAGGCAGGCCTTGAGACCGGTTCCCTCAACTGGCCCATTTGGCTATCCGGAAGTGTTTTGTGCAACCCCTGGCAAGCCTTCTTGTGAGCCTTGCCCAAGGATAGCACACAAGGGGGAGAAAGACAAAAAGCCGGTTTTGCAAAGAGCCAAAAAGGCAAGGGAAAGTATATACACGGCCAGCCATTAGGGCAAGGAAACAATAGCCATTCGCATTTTGTGGCATTTGTCTGACAGACAAGGGACTTTCTCATTTTGCGGGATTTGGGCTTGGGGTCTCTTTTGCACAGAGGGGCAAAGATGTGTATGGTTCCCGGCAAAGGAGTGGGCTCATGTCAAAACTTAAAGATAGGATACTGGAGAGCGCCTGGGAGCTCTTCCGGGAAAAGGGCTACGAGAAGGTCAGCCTGAGGGCAATAGCCGAGCACGCAGGCACTACGGTGGGCAATCTCACCTACCACTATCCCCAGAAGGAGGATCTGCTTCTCGCCATGCAGATTTCCACGCAAGGCGAGATCCTGGCCATAATAGGCTCCGTGCCGGAAACACCCGAGGGCATCCTTGAGGAACTCTATGTTCTGGCAGAACAGGTGGAGCAGAAGATGCTTGAGCGAGCCTTCTATTTCAACAGTCTCTTTAGGCTGGCAGAGGATCTTCCCTCCTTGCGCGACAATATGGAGCGCTCCCACGAGTTGTGCTACGCAATCTACGAAAAGCGCTTTGAGATCCTGCGAAAGACAGGCTACATTCGTGAGGAAATACCCGAGACAGCCCTCCACAATCTCGTTACTGCCCTGATATTCTGTTTTTCAAGCTGGCTTGCCATGCGGGAAAAGTTCCACAGCCGCGCATCTTCCACGTCCATTGCAGCAGTAGTTCGCGATCTTCTCTTTTTGTGCCTTACAAAAAAGGGCAGGGACTACTGGGAAGAACTTGCCCAAAAGTACGACTAACAGAAAATTTCCTTCTAACAGCAACACATTTCGCAAAAAGCAAGGGGCCATCAGATGCGTATCTGATGGCCCCGAATATTTTGTGCAGTCAAAGACTGCGCATGGAGACTAGAAGGTGTAGGCGAAGATCAGCTGGGCCTTGTAGGCGTCCTGCTTTTCGTAACCGCTAGTCATCGCGCCGCCAGCCCTCTTCCAGGTATCTTGGTCGATGAAGTTGACCATGTAGCCCAGTTCCAGGTTCACTTCCAGGTTCTCGTAGATCTGGTAGGAGTTCACAAGGTTGAACTCGAGGATACCATCGTGGGTGGTGAGATAGTGCTCAACATCGTTGATATTGCCATCCTCGTAGTTGGAACCCCAGCTCCAAGGGGTCTTGGCGTACTTGGCCATGGAGGGAGAGTTGGTGCCGCCCCAGTAGACAGCGCGGAAGGTGTGCTTGAGATCCTCGAGGAAGCTCATGTCGCGCACCTGCAGGCCAACGCCCCAGGTACCGGCGTAGGAGAGGTTGCGGTCGTAGATTCTGCCGGAGCTTGCCCAGCCCCAGTTGCCGTCACCCATGAAGGAGGTGAAGTTGCCGCAGGGGGAGACGCTGGGCATGCGCTCGGAACCGTTCTTGGGTTTGCTGCCGTCCCCGGAAGAGTCCCAGCCGAGGATGCCGGGGGTACCCCAATCCATCTTGTACTCGACCAGGGCCTTGGCCAGCCAGCCTTCGCGCTCTGTGCTGTATTTCTTGCCGTTTGTGAATGTGCCACGGCCCTGGCTTTCCACATAGCCGTAGTTGATGTCGAATTCGATGTTCAGCGGATCCCACAGGGTCAGCTTTACGGGCAGGCCTGCCCAGAAGGCGGAGGTGTTGGCCTGGCGGCGCTTGAAATCGTCGTCACTGGTCATCCAGCGTCCGTTGTCGGGGCCGTAACCGCTGGTGGTGTAGAAGTTGCGGTAGTTGCCGTTGCCGTAGCCATCACCCCCGCGGAACACATTCTGGCCGAGGATGCCATACATGACCCAGGGAGTGGCCTCGATGCCCTCGAACTTCAGCGGCACTGCCAGGGAGATGAGGTCCATGTTGTCAAGGTAGTTGTCCTTGTTGTTGGGATGGGTGGTTCCAGCGGCAGTATAGTTGTCGTTGTAGGGGCGGGCCCAGGAGAGGGTCAGACCCACGTTCTCGTTGAACTGGTAGCTGGCAACGACAGCGGCCACGTCATCGTCCAGGACTGCGGAGCCACCGGCAGCGTTGGGCATGGCAAGGCCCTGGAGGCCCATGCGCACCTTGAGTTCGGTGTTCGGCACAGCCCAGTCGATATAGGCGCGCTTGACCTCGATAATGGTCTTGTCTGCACCAAGGGCGCCGCCAGTGGAAGCCTGGCCCCAAGTGGTGTCACCGATTTCGAAGAACACAGTACCGGAAAGGCTCTCGGAGGCAATGGCGTCCAACTGCAGACGGATGCGCTGGCCAGCGGAGAAAATGTCCTCGTTGTTGGCTTTTTTCTTTGTGCCGTTCTGACGAATTTTGTTCACAAGGCTGCCGTCAGCAGCGTTGAATCCCATGAGCCACTGGCCGGAGGCCTTGAACTCGATGGCTTGAGCTCCGCTGGCAGCGGAAAGGACAAGACCTGCTGCCAGAACAAGAGTAACAAGACGTTTCATAAAAAAGCTTCCCCCAAAGTGTGAATTTGCCCCGCAGGGCGTCTTGTTCCGCATCTTCCCGCTCCTCTTTTGGGATAAGGACAAAGGCCCCGCAGACAGGCCATAGGCTCGTGGCTGCAGTGCTGTTTCAGGAAAATGCAGGGTATTTGTATCATATACACGAAACGGAGTTTTTTTAGCAAGCTTTTTTTTCTGCCATGGTTGGGCAAGCTCTTTCAGCTGTGCGCAAGATGAAGGAGAATTTTTGGAAAAATCTTGTCAAAGCATGTTCACTGTATGCAATTTTCAATAAGATTGCGGAACATGCCCGTTCTTTTTGGTGTTTTTGCATCAATATAGTGGAGAGAATAAAAATAATTGTCCGCCATGTCTTTCTTTTTCATGTGCGCGACAAAATTTTTTGACAAACAAAAAGGGGTACGGCTCAGCATGAACCGTACCCCGATATTTCCTGAAAGATGTCTGCCAGGAGGCTATCAGATGTAGTCCTGATGCACGTTGGCAAGGCCGCCAAGGGTCATGACCTGCAGGAACTTTACCGATGCGTCGTCAATGGGCACCAGGGCAAAGCGCTCCTTGCAGTAGGGGCAGTAGGGGCAGTTGATGGACACTTCCTTTGGTGTCGGAGGAACGCGCACGGTCTTGAGGCAATGAGGGCATACATAATGGATGGCAATATCCATGCCGCTCGGATAGACCGGGTCGTTCTTGCGCTGCAGCATTGTCTTCTCCCCCAGGTGTTCTACTTTTCCACAAGGCTTGTGCCATTCATCTCTTCCGGAATGGCAAGGCCCCAGAGGTCCAGAATGGTGACAGCCACGTCGGCCAGCTTGCCGTCCTTCAGCGTGAGGCCGGGATTTTCCGTATCAAGCAGGATGCAGGGCACGGGATTGGTGGTGTGAGCCGTGTGCGGCTTTCCTTCCTCGTCCAGCATCTTCTCACAGTTGCCGTGGTCCGCAATGAGGATCATGCGGCCATGACGAGCGCGCACTGCCTCGACCATGCGGCCGACACAAGTGTCCACTGTCTCGCAGGCCTTGACTGCAGCCGGAATGATGCCCGTGTGGCCAACCATATCCCCGTTTGCGAGATTGCAGACAACCAGATCGTACGTTCCTTCGCTCCACTTCTCCACAAAGCGGTCCGTCACCTCGACTGCGCTCATGGCAGGAGCCAGATCGTAGGTTGGCACGGATCTCGGGGAGGGCACAAGGATGCGGTCCTCGTTTGCAAAGGGCTCTTCCACACCGCCGTTGAAGAAGTAGGTTACGTGCGCGTACTTCTCCGTTTCCGCAAGGCGCAGCTGGCTAAGGCCTGCCTTTGCCACCACCTGTCCCAGGACATTGGGGATATCCTGGTCCGGGAAGGCCACGGGGATGGTGAGGGTCGCATCGTAGCTCGTCATAGATGCCACAGCGCTTAAGGATGGAATGGTCCCGCGCTCGAAGCCGTCGAACTCCTTTGCTGTCAGGGCGGACACTATCTCGCGCATGCGATCCGCGCGGAAGTTGAAGAAGAAGACGCTGTCGTTGTCCCTGAGACCCGGGTCTTTTGCGCTCACCCAGACAGGCTTTACGAATTCGTCAAAGACCTTTTCGTCATAGGACGCCTTGAGGGCCTTTTCGGCACCCAGGATCCTGGGTCCCTTGCCGTGGACCATAAGATTGAAGGCTTCGGAAACGCGCTCCCAGCGCTTGTCCCTGTCCATGGCGTAGAAGCGGCCGTAGATGGCAGCAATTTCCTGGTCGTCGTACTGCGCAAGCTTCTCTTCGAGAGCCTTGACGTAGCCCATGGCGCTGTCCGGGGGCGTGTCCCTGCCGTCGAGAAGGCAGTGGACAAGAACAGGCACGCCAGCCTTGTGGGCAAGGTCGCAGAGGGCAAAGAGGTGGTTGATGTGGCTGTGCACACCGCCGTCCGAGAGAAGGCCCACAAGGTGCAGGGTCCCCTTGCTCTCCCTTGTCTTGCGCAAAAGATCGCTTATGGCAGGGTTTGTCGCAAAGGAGCCGTCCTCTATGGCAACGTCGATGCGGGTCATGTCCTGGTAGACAATGCGGCCTGCACCGATGTTGAGATGCCCCACCTCGGAATTGCCCATATACCCTTCGGGAAGACCCACTGCGCGGCCCGAGGCCGTGAGGCGGGAATTGGGGCAGCTGGCAAAAAGAGCGTCCATGTTGGGTGTCGCGGCAAGGGATGTCGCGTTGCCCGGCCCTTCGGGGGCAATGCCCCATCCGTCAAGGATGAGGAGCAGGGTGGGGGTGAGGTTCATTCCTATTCTCCCTTGGGCTCTCCGGCCTGTTCGGCCATGGCCTTCAGTTCCTCGCGGCTTTGCGGCACGCTCCACAGGGCCTCAAGCTTGTAGAGACTCCTTGTGTCCTTCAAGAAGACGTTGACCACAAAATCGTTGCAGTCGACTATGATCCACTGGCCCACATTGTAGCCGTCCATGCGCAAAAACTCGTAGTTCTTCTCGCCGCACAGCTGGTTCACACCGTTGGCAAGGCTCTGGGCATGGCGCACGGAATTGGCCGTGGCCACGATCATGATGTCCGTAAAGGAGCCACGGCCTGTCAGATCGATTTTCTCGATGTCCGTTGCCTTGTGTTCCTCAAGCCAGGTGATAACGTCAGCTGCCTTTTCGGCTGCAGGCAGTTCGGAATATTTCTTGGGTTTTGCTGTGAGTGTATTGGGCATTGCTTTTTTCCGTTGCGGGTTGCGAACAAAAGAGCCCTGTTTTCCAGCCAGTCGGGTAGTGCCCTCTTGATCAGTATGGAAAAACAAGGCAAAATTCCAAATCCTAACTCCTCCGAGTTTATCCCATGTGCAATGAGGTGTAAAGCCGTGCTGTTCGACATCAAGAATGAAACCCTCCCCAGGGAGGATCTGGCCAAATTGCAGCTGAAAAGGCTGCAGGATGTGTGCCGCCGCGTCTACGCGAATGTCCCCTTCTACAAGAAGCGCTTTGACGAAATGGGCGTGAAGCCCGAGGACATCCGTTCCCTGGACGATCTGCGCAGACTGCCCTTTACCGTAAAGCAGGATTTGCGCAACAACTACCCCTACGGCCTCTTCGCACTGCCCAGGGCCAATCTGGCTCGCATCCAGGCTTCCAGCGGTACTACAGGACAGGCCATCGTGATGGGCTATACGCAGCGCGATCTCGACAACTGGGCCGAACTAGTTGCCCGCTGCATGTGCGCAAGCGGCGTGACACCCACGGACATCGTGCACGTGGCCTACGGCTACGGCCTCTTCACCGGCGGCCTCGGAGCCCACGACGGCGCCCAGAAGCTCGGTGCCATGGTTGTGCCAGCCTCGGGCGGTGCCACCCGTCGCCAGGGCCAGCTTCTGCGCGACCTTGGCGCGACAGTGCTTGCCTGCACGCCCTCCTTTGCCCTGCATCTGTGGGAATCCGCCATGGAGATAGGCATTGACTTCAGGGAACTGCCCCTGAAGATCGGTATCTTCGGTGGCGAGCCCTGGTCCGAGACCATGCGCCACACCATGGAAGAAAAGATGGGCATCGACGCCCACAACATCTACGGCCTCACGGAAATCATGGGCCCCGGTGTTGCCATCGACTGCATGGAACACAACGGCATCCATCTGTGGGAAGACCACTTTATCGCGGAAATCATCGATCCCGAGACAGGCGAGAACCTGCCCGAGGGCGAGGTGGGCGAACTGGTCATCACCACCATCACCAAGGAAGGCGCACCGCTCATCCGCTACCGCACCCGCGATCTCACCTCCATTGACACCACACCCTGCCGCTGCGGTCGCACCCATCTGCGTCTCACCCGCCTTGCAGGCCGCACGGACGACATGCTCATTATCCGCGGCGTCAACGTCTTCCCGCAGCAGATCGAGAGTCTGCTCATGGAAATACCCGGCCTCTCCCCCAACTATCTTATTGTTGTGGACCGCAAGGGCACTCTCGACACCATCGAGGTCCAGGTGGAAATCACGCAGCAGCTCTTCAACGATCGCATCAGCGACCTTCAGGCCCTCGAAAAGCGCCTGCAGGGCAATATCAAGGAATACTGCGGCGTGACAGCCCGCATCCGCCTCATGGAACCCCATTCCCTGGATCGTTCCGGTGGCAAGGCCACCCGTGTGATCGACAACCGCCCCAAGATGAACTAGGCGTGCAGAAAAAATTTGGTGCCAAAATCGGCCAGTGAAGCCATTTTTGACACTTTTTCAACAAAAGTTTGCCAAAAATGAAAAATTTTGCTTGACGAGAGGGCCGGCTTCGCGTAGAAGCTCTTTTCGCACCGACTGAGCGGGAGTAACTCAGTGGTAGAGTGCAACCTTGCCAAGGTTGAAGTCGCGGGTTCAAATCCCGTCTCCCGCTCCAAACATACACTTCCAAGCGGGAATAATTCAGCGGTAGAATGCTAGCTTCCCAAGCTGGAAGTCGCGGGTTCGAATCCCGTTTCCCGCTCCATATTTGAAACCCCTTTCCTGACATACAGGCGAGGGGTTTTTTCATGCCCGCAAAAAAGCGTCACTCCTCATGGGCGAACATATATGCTATGAGTCTGAGCCAGTGTTTGTTGGTTGAACGTTCAATGAGTATATGGGTGGCATAAAGTTTCTGCTTTTCCCTTGCTTGCACGCTTTTTGCATGCAGGCGCATGAATTGAATGTTCAATCAATCGAAATTGAGTGCATGCACAATCATTATAAACGATGCATCACGTTGAAAAAGCGGTGTGTGATGATTTTTTTGCGGCAAAAGTGAAATTTTTGGTTGATCCAATGGAGCGTTCTCCCGTATAAGTAAATTGCATCTTATGTCGCAGATTTTGCCAGATTCTCCGTCAAAATAAGGATCGGGTTGCCACAAGGCAGAAGACGCTTTTTCGAGACGAGGGAATTTCATAGCAAGAAGAGCTACTTTGTGTTCATCTATCGAGGAGGATGATTTCATGGCTTGGACTCAGGTGTACACACCCATTGCCGACAGCGTAGGCCTATCCGCCCTGTGCGCTGCAATCCCGCTCTTTATTCTGTTCTACATGCTGGCAGTCAAGCAGGCCAAAGGCCATGTGGCTGCCCTGCTCGGCCTTGCCGGCGCCCTGGTTGTTGCAATTTTCCTCTGGGGCATGCCCGTAGGCCTTGCTGTGAGCTCCACCCTGAACGGTGCAGCCTTTGGTCTGTTCCCAATTGTGTGGATCATCATCACGGCCGTGTGGATCTACAACATGACCGTGGAATCCGGCGAATTTGAAATCATCAAGTATTCCCTCTCCAGTGTGACGAACGACCGTCGCCTGCAGGCGCTCTTCATCGCCTTTGCCTTCTCCTGTTTCATCGAAGGTACAGCCGGATTTGGTACGCCTGCGGCCATCGCTGCAGCCATGCTCATGGGCCTTGGCTTCAAGCCCCTGTGGGCAGGCGGCATTGCCCTGATCGCCAACACCGCCCCCGTGGCCTTCGGCGCCATCGGCGTTCCGATCATCGTGGCAGCCCAGGTTTCCAACCTTGACGTCTTGCAGGTCAGCTCCATTGCCGGCCGTCAGCTCTCTCTCCTTGCCATCATCGTACCCCTGTGGGTGTGCGTCGTGATGTGCGGCTTCAAGCGTTCCATGGAAGTTCTGCCCGCCATCCTGGTGTCCGGCGTTTCCTTCGCTGCTGCCCAGTTCCTGCTCTCCAACCTGCATGGCCCGACCCTGTGTGACGTTGCCTCCGCAGCGGCCAGCATCGTGTCCCTCATTGCCCTGCTCAAGGTGTGGAAGCCCAAGAACGTCTTCGTTTTCGAGGGTGAGGAAGTTGCCGAAGTGGAGGCCAGCAAGTACACTGGCGGTCAGATCCTGAAGGCATGGGCTGCCTACCTCATCCTTGCAGTGTTCGTGTTTTTCTGGGGCCTCGGCTTCTGGAAGAGCATGCTCAACTCCATTCCCGGCGCTGCCTTCAACTTCCCCTGGCCCGGTCTGCACGGCGAAGTGCTGAAGGCCGCCCCCATTGCTCCCGACGGCACAGTCTACGGCGCAATGTTCAGCTTCAACTGGCTCTCCGCTGGCGGTACGGCAATCTTCCTGTCCGGTCTCGTGTCCATTCCGTTCATGAGCAACTACTCCTTCGGCAAGGGCATTTCCTGCTTCTTCCGCACCCTTGGCCAGCTGAAGCTGCCCATCCTGACAGTGTCCACCATTCTCGGTCTGGCCTATGTCATGAACTACTCCGGCATGAGCTCCACGCTCGGTATTGCCTTCACCCATACCGGTTCCTTCTTCCCCTTCTTTGCTCCCATCCTTGGCTGGCTCGGCGTGTTCCTGACCGGTTCCGACACCTCCTCCAACGCCCTGTTCTGCGGCATGCAGCGCTCCACTGCTGAAGTCGTCGGCATGGATCCCACCCTGGCAGTTGCCTCCAACTCCTCTGGTGGTGTTACCGGCAAGATGATTTCGCCCCAGTCCATCAGTGTGGCAACCGCAGCTACCGGCATGGTCGGCCAGGAAGGCAACCTCTTCCGCTTTGCCCTGCCTCACTCCATTGCCATGACGCTGATCGTGTGCGCCCTTACCTACCTGCAGTCCGGTCCGCTGAAGTGGATGCTGCCTTCCTTCTAAGGCTGAAGCAGGCGTAAATCCGGGATTCTGATCCCAATCCTTTCGGGGCCCGCCTTCGTGCTATCCGAAGGCGGGCCCCGATTTTTTTCATATTTCCTGCAACCGACTGGCTGCCAAATCAGGACGAGCGCAAAATTTTGTGCCTGTGCCAGAGCGACGCGGATTCTTGACTTTGTTATGTGGTTTTTCTATTTAATCAGTTTATGATTATATCTTGATATATTTGATTCAAGGGAAGGAGGTACCATGCTCATCCTCGAAGAACCATATATTTCCCGCGAGCTTGCGGAATTTGCCGCAAGGAGCGGGGAGGCAGTCCTAGACAATGCCTCGGCAAGGGAAGCAGAGAAAAATTTCAATGTTTCCTTCAGCCTTTTGGACGATGCAGCCTTTGCCGAACGCTGCTCAAGGGGCGAGCGCCTCTACACCAATTCCGAAAACGCCCTGGACTGGCTTTACACGTATTCCAAAAATCAGGAACTCATAGCACAGGTGGAACGGCTCAAGGACAAGGTCAGCATGCGCAGGGCCCTGGCACCCCTGTATCCGGACTATTCTTTCCGCGAACTCACCCTGGAAGAGGTTCTTGCACTCGACGCAAATGACCTTGTACTGCCCTGTGTCCTGAAGCCAAGCGTAGGCTTTTGCAGCCTTGGTGTGTACTGCATCGAAAACGAGGGCCAATGGCAGCACGCGAAGGACGACATCGCTGCCAATGTGGCGGACTGGTGCAGACAGTACCCCGCAGCTGTCCTTGGCGACAACAAATGGATTGTGGAAAGCCTCATTCAGGGAACGGAATATGCAGTCGACGTGTATTTCGACGATGCGGGCAGGGCCGTTGTCTGCAATATATTGCGGCACGACTTTGCCTCCGCACAGGATGTGAGCGACAGGCTCTACTACACAAGCGTTGGTATCATTCGCGAAATGCTTGCTCCCTTGGAAGAGTGGTTCAACACCGTGAACAACTACCTTGGTCTCAGGAATTTCCCGACCCATGTGGAGCTTAGATGCGACGATGGGGGACGCATTGTCCCAATAGAATTCAATCCCCTGCGCTTTGCTGGCCTTTCCTGCACGGATATAAGCCTCTTTGCCTGGGGCTTTGCCACTTATAAATGTTTCCTTGACAACACAAGGCCTGACTGGGAATCCATCCTGCGGGGCAGGGACGATCGCGTCTACACCCTCATGGTCCTCAACAAACCCGAAAACTGTCCTCCGGTGACGAGCTTCGACTATGATGGCATGTGCCGTCTCTTCCGCAAGGTCATCTGCCTGCGCAAGGGCTTCTACGACAAGTACTCGCACTTTGGCATTCTCTTTACCGAAACATTGCGCAGTGACTGGAAGGAGCTGACAGATTTTGCCACGAACGATCTCACAGCCTTCATCAACAAGGCATAGAGAGTCGATAGAGCGCGTATTCGGTGTATTCCGGAATATTGAGCCGGCCACAGGGAAAGCTATTCCTGTGACCGGCTCTGTGGTTTTGTCAGCAGGGAACAGTTGTGAGGACGAAAAAAAGGGGAGTATCGAGACTGATACTCCCCTTCGGGAAATTGTCCTGGTGATCTTGTCGGAAAAGGCTTGTCTGCCTAACTCTGGACTTTTGCCACTGTGGTCTAGTGCTTTTGCTGCAGTCTGTCGCGCACGACCAGGGCTATCATGTTCATGCCGAGCACAAGAACGATCAGCACAATGGCTGTACCGAACTGCAGGGGCCTTGTCTTGTCGATTTCGGTGCCGGCAGTGCAGAGAACATAGATGTGGTAGGGCAGGCACATGACGGAATCGAGAATCGAGGAGGGATTCTTGGGGGTGAAGAACACTGCAGCCGTGAACATGATGGCTGCGGTTTCACCAGCGGCACGGGCTACACCGAGAATGGCACCCGTGAGCATGCCGGGCAGGGCGCTGGGAATGACAACGCGGGCAATAGTCTGAGCCTTGCCAGCGCCAAGGGCCAGGGAGGCTTCCCTGTAGGTGTCGGGCACGCTGCGCAGGGCTTCTTCGGCCGTACTGATGATGACCGGGAGGGTGAGCACGGCAAGTGTCAGAACGCCGGAGAGAATGCTCACGCCAAAGCCCAGGAAGGTCACGAAGAAGGAGAGGCCGAACAGGCCGAAGACAACCGAGGGCACGCCTGCGAGGTTGTTCACGCCAAGGCGGATGATGCCGGCCATCTTGGTCTTGCCTGCGTACTCATTGAGATAGATGGCAGAGGCAACGCCAAGCGGGAAGGCTATGAGCAGTGCGCCAAGGGCCAGGATGGCAGTACCCACAATACAGGGAAGAATGCCACCCTCGGTCATCATGTTGCGCGGGGCCTCGGTGAGAAATTCAAGTGAAATGACAGGCAGACCATTATAGCAGAGATAGAGACACACTGCGGCCAGCACTGCCACGTTGAACCAGGCCGAGAGGCGCAGGAAGGCAAACATGCCCTTTTCCTGCATTTTGCGGCTGTAGGCTGTATCGGGTGCTATTGCTTGTGCTTGTGACATGTTCGCTCCCTGCTAGAGGCTGGAGGTACCCACCTGCCTGTGCTTGGCAGCAATGCGGTAGGCAATGACGTTGAAGATGAAGGTGAAGACGAAGAGCACGATGCCTATGGCAAACAGGGCGTGGTAGTGATCCGAGCCAAAGGGCGCTTCGGCCATTTCCGCTGCGATGGAGGCGGGCATGGGCCTGATGGGCGTAAAGAGGGAGTCGGGGATGATGCCTGCGCCGCCTGCGCACATGAGAACGACCATGGTTTCGCCAATGGCTCTGGACATGCCGAGCATGATGGCCGTGCCTATGCCGGAGATGGCTGCGGGAACCACAACGCGCACAATGGTCTGCCATTTGGTGGCGCCAAGGGCTAGGGAGCCTTCACGCAGGGAGTTGGGCACTGAGTGCAGGGCGTCTTCGGAAATGGAGCAGATGGTGGGCACTGTCATGACAGTGAGCACGAGGGCCGCGTTGAGGAGGTTAAGGCCAGTGTCTGCACCAAAGACATCCTGGATGAATGGAGCAAGCACAACCATGCCGAGGAAACCAAGGACAACCGAAGGCAGTGCAGCAAGAAGTTCGATAAAGGGCTTCAGGATGCGGCGCGTGTTGGAATGGGCGATTTCGTTCAGGTAGATGGCTGTGAAAACGCCGAGCGGAATGGCGAGCACCGAGGAGAGCAGGGTCACTGCAAGGGAGCCTGTGATGAGTGGCAGGATGCCGAAGACACCCGGATCTTCTGCCGGATACCAGAGGTCTCCGAAGAAGAATTCTCCAAGGGAGTAGTGGGCAAAGAGCGGCATGCCTTCCATGAAGAGGAAAATGACTATGCCTGCAAGAGCCAGGAGGGAGACCAGGGCTGTGAAGTAGAGGCCCTTTTCAACCAGTTTTTCCTTCAAAAGTCTGTTGGACATGAGATTTCCCGAAAAAAGAGTGATGCCTGACCAGGGGGCAAATGCCCCCATGGTCAGGCTTTGGAAGGGTATTTTGCCTACTTTTTCACGGGCATGGGAACGTAGCCTGCAGCGACAACGTCCTTCTGACCCTTGGTAGGATCAAGCATGTAGTCCATGAACATCTTCACATTGCCCTGGGGCTGGCCGTTGGTGTAGAGGAGAAGTTCACGGGAGATAGGCCAGGTGCGGGACACTGCGTTTTCGGGAGTGGCCTTGATGCCGTCAACGGTCATGCCGTGCACGGTCTTGTCCAGATAGCCGAGGCCGATGTAGCCGATGGCGTTGGGGTTCTTGGCAACAGCCTGCACCACAGCGCCGTTGGAGGCCTGCATCAGGGCAGCGGGCATCACGCGGGTCTTGTGCATGATGAGTTCGTTCCAGCACTCGAAGGTACCAGAGGAGGTGTCACGGCTGATGACGACGATCTTGCCGTCCTTGCCGCCAACTTCCTTCCAGTTCTTGATCTTGCCGGCGTAGATGTCGCGCAGCTGGGCGGAGGTCAGGGCCTTGACAGGGTTGGTGGTGTGGACCACGGGTACGATGGCGTCAAAGGCGATGGCGGTTGCAACAGGGTTCACCTTCTTGGCAGCAGCGGCCTTGGATTCCTTGTCGGCAATCACGCGGGAGCTCATGGCGATGTCGCACTGTCCTTCGATGAGAGCCTTGATGCCGTTACCGGAACCACCGCCGGAGATGGACAGGGCAACGTTGGGATGGGCAGCCATGAAGGACTCGGAGGCCTTCTGCACAACGGGCAGAACGGTGGTGGAGCCATTGATGACAACCTGGGAGGAAGCCTGAACGGTTGCGGGGGACAGGGGAGCAAGAAGGGCGGAACCGAGAACGGCCACGCCAAGAACTTTACCGAGAGACATAAAAACTCCTTCATTGTGCCCCCAGAGCATCCTTTCCCTGACATTGGGTAAAGGAGAGGGAGCAATGTGCTGCATGCTTCCGAAAATCTCGGAAGAGCTGATTGTTGGCATCTTTCAGGGCGGGTTGAGCCATTGGCTCTCAAAAGGGCCCGCCTTTTTCTTGGCGGCAAGGTCCTTCCCTTCTGTTACATGTCCATGACAGACATGTGGAAAATTGGTGAAACATGGTTGTCACGTTTTTAAGTATATGAGATTACTAAATATACTTTGCATAAAGCGAAAAAATATTTTGCCTGGACTCCGGTTTTGCGCCACTCTTGTCACATAATTGTCATACGTGCATCATGCTTTTGTGACTGTACGGGGATTGGATGAACAACCACAAAAATGGGGAACAAGCGAGAGTTTCCCCGGAGACTTTCTGGCCCCATGGACGGAGGACCCATGTCTGAAGGAACCATTCTCGTCATTGAGGACGATGCCGATATACGCGAGCTTTTGCACTTCAATCTGGCCGGCGAGGGCTTTCACCCCCTGGAAGCCGCAGACGGCGTAACAGGTTTGGCACTGGCAAGGGAACATCTGCCCTGCTGCATCCTTCTGGATCTCATGCTGCCCGGCATGGACGGCCTTGAGGTGTGCCGCAGGCTGGCTGCCAATCCCCAGACCCAGGACATACCCATCCTTATACTGACCGCCAGGGGCGAGGAAATGGATCGCGTAGTTGGCCTGTCCCTTGGTGCAGACGACTATGTGGTCAAACCCTTCAGTGTCCGCGAGCTCATGCTGCGCATACGCGCAATCCTGCGTCGCAGGACGCGTCCCGTGACCTCGGCTGTGGAAGCCCACGATATCCGCCTGGACCCCCAGGCCCACAGGGTTATGGTCTGCGGCAAGGAAGTCGTGCTCACTGCAACGGAATTTCGTCTCCTTGAAGACCTTATGCGCCACGCAGGATCTGTCCGCACCCGTGAACAGCTTTTGGACAAGGTGTGGGGCTACAGCTTCGACGGCTACGCAAGGACAGTGGATACGCACATGAGGCGCCTGCGTTCCAAGCTGGGCGATCAGCAGAAATTCCTTGAGACCGTGCGCGGCGTAGGCTACCGCTTCAGCGCCTGAAAACACCCTTGCGACGTTTCCTCAAATTTCGCGCCGTAAACGAAGCCCGTACAGTAAGTCCACAGTATCGGAGTAGGCTGTGCTCAAGTCCTTTACCCTGAAAGTTTTTGTCAGCGTCCTGTCCGCTGCCTTTTTGGCCATTGCTATTACGGTCTTTTTTGGCATCCGCACCATTGGCGATGGCCAGGAGCTCGACATACGCAACCGAATGCTGAGCGAGGCCTCGCTTGCAGCAAGGCTCTACACCCTGAACGGCAACAATGCCGTGGCCGTGCTGAACGCCCTGCAGCACTCCAATGCTGAAGAGGGTTCGGTTCCCCTGCGTCTCACCATCACTGACGCGAGCGGCAGGGTTACCTACGACAGCTCCGGTACCCCAAATGCGGAAAATTTCGACAACCACCTGGACAGGCCGGAAATCCAGCAGGCCATAAAGTCCGGCTTCGGCTACAGCATGCGCGACAGCGGCTCCCTTGACACCCGCTATGTCTACGCTGCCGTTACCCTGGAAGGGGGCGGCGTTTTGCGCCTTGCCGTGCCCATGGAAAGTGTGAAGCACGACATATGGAACAGGTCCGGCATTCTTTTGCAGGTGGGTTTCATAACAGTCATCATATCCTTCATCATAGCAGTGCTGGTCTCGCTTTCCTTGAAAAACTCCTTTTTGCCCATGATCGGCATAGTGAAGGAAATAGCCCAGGGCCAGCTGCATCGCCGCATTTTACAGATTCCCGGGCGCGAGTTCGCGCCCCTTGCCACGGCTGTCAATTCCATGGCCACCAGTATCGAGGAACAGGTCCATTCCTATGCGGACAAGACAGCCCAGCTCGAAACAGTGCTGAACAGCATGAGCGACGGCGTTCTTGTCATGGATCCCAAGGGCCAGATTCGCCGCTGCAACAAGGCCATGGAACGCTACTTTCCAGAAATGGCCAAATCGGTTGGCCGCCAGGTGGTGGAAGTCATGCCTGCCCCACAGGTACAAATCGCCATAGAGGGCCTTTTGAACGAGGCAAGAAGCAAGAACGGCACAAACCAGTCCGTATCCATGCACCTTGGCCTTGCCACGGGCCAGGTTTTCTCGGTCTTTTTGTCAAAGCCTGCCAAGCCGGACCGCCGCTGCGGACTTGTGGCGGTTTTCCATGATGTGACGGACATCATGCGCCTCGAACAGGTGCGCCGCGACTTTGTTGCCAACGTAAGCCACGAGCTGCGCACGCCGCTCACGGCCATCTGCGGCTACGCGGAAACAATCCTTTCCGTGAAGGACAAGGACAAGTGCCGCAAGTTTGCCGAAGTCATCTTGCGCAACGCCTACGGCCTTGAGCGCATGATCAAGGACCTTCTGGATCTGTCCACCCTGGAAAAGGAAGGAAGTTCGAAAAAGCTTGAGCCCGTCTATGTGCTCGACAGCGCCAACGAGGCCCTGGATATATGTGCCAGCGCCCTGAAAGAGCGCAACTTGAGCGTGGAATGCACCATCCCCGAGGACTGCGAGGTCATGGCCGACAACATCTACCTGAGCCAGGTCTTCCGCAATCTCATAGAGAATGCCTCCCGCTATGCGGACAAGGGCAGCACAGTGCACATCACGCACCGCTACGACAATGGGCAGGTTTTCCTGCGGGTCCAGAACAGGGGACCGCTTATTCCTCCGCAGGATCTGGAGCGCATTTTCGAGCGCTTCTACAGCGTTGAGCGCCACAGGGGACAGGCAGGCACCACAGGCCTTGGCCTTTCCATCTGCCGCCACATTCTCGAACGCTATCATGGTCGCATCTGGGCAGAGAGCCCGGACAGCCAGGGGTGCACGTCCTTTGTCTTTGCCCTGGAACGAGTCAAGAGAGCGCACGACAATGCTCCAGACAGTGAAGAGGCATGAGTCAGTCAGGACGTGGTCGTACATGACACACAGCTGACACATTTGTGGCATGGAAACGACAAGCCAATGGTGCACTTCACCGCACAACAAAGGATCATCCCCCACAAGGGGCAAAATTACCAATCCGGGCAGGACTTCTGCCTACCTTAAAGAGGATATTATGGACCTGAGTATGCAAGCCAAGAAAGTCTGCGTGTATTACGGCAGCAAGAAAGCCCTGAACGATGTGAGCATGGATTTCCCGAAAGGGGCCGTGACAGCACTCATCGGGCCTTCCGGATGTGGCAAGTCCACGTTTTTGCGCTGCCTGAACCGCATGAACGATCTTATTCCTGTCTGTCGCGTCGAGGGTGAAATCACCCTGGAAGGACAGGATATCATGGCAAAGTCCATGGACGTTGTTGATCTGCGCCGCAAGGTGGGCATGGTTTTCCAGAAGCCCAATCCCTTCCCGAAGTCCATCTTCGAGAACGTGGCCTACGGCCTGCGCGTCAACGGCGTGCGTGACGAGGCCCTCATTGCCGGCCGCGTGGAAGAAGCCCTGCGCAGGGCAGCCATTTTCAACGAGGTCAAGGATCGTCTGAACGACAGCGCCCTGGGACTTTCCGGTGGCCAGCAGCAGCGTCTGTGCATTGCAAGGGCCCTTGCAGTTGAGCCCGAAGTCCTGCTCATGGACGAACCCGCAAGCGCCCTGGACCCCATTGCGACCCAGAAGATCGAGGAAAGCATCCGCGAACTCGCAGGCGGTCTCACCATCATTATCGTGACCCACAACATGCAGCAGGCAGCCCGCGTTTCCGACTACACTGCCTTCTTCTACATGGGCAATCTCATCGAAACCGACAAGACGGACACCATCTTCACAAGGCCTGCCAAGAAGGAAACCGAAGACTACATCACCGGCCGCTTCGGTTAGAAAAGGGTGCCTTTGGCACTCTTTGTTCTGCAGTTTTGCTACTCAAGGTCACATATTTCAGACAAGGACAACGAGGATACCATGAACCTGAATCAGCAGGAATACTATATCGAGCAGATGATAGTTAGTCTGCGCACAAGGCTGCTTGTGATGGGCGCCTCTGTGGAAATCGCAGTGGACAACATGCACAAGGCCGTCAAGGAACTCAATGTGGGCACAGCCCAGGCAGTCATCGAGAACGACGATGACATTGACGATCTTGAAAACGAAATCGACGAAAGCTCCCTGACCCTTCTTGCAAAATCCCAGCCTGTGGCCAAGGATCTGCGCTTTGTCATCAGCTGCCTGCGCATGGTGACCGACATGGAGCGCATTGGCGACGAGGCAGCCGCCATTTGCTCCCAGGTCATCCTCATGGACGGTGCGGACAAAAACCAGGTCCTGGGGCTTCTTGGCAGGCATCTCGAGGCTGCAACTACAGCCTTTGCCAACGCCATGAATATCGTGCGCGACATGGATGCCACCAAGGCACGTGAAATGAACGAGCACACGGACGACGACGCAGTGCAGAGTGAAGTGGCTGTCATGGACACGCTCATGCGCAGGCTGGACAAAAACAACGAGGATCACATCGATCCCCTGCTTGCCATGCATCTTATCCTCATGACCCATTCCCTGACCCGTATCTGGAGGCGTTCCGCCAATATGGTGGGCCATGTCTGCTTCGCCTGCATGGGCCAGAGCGTCAAGCACGCAAACAAGAAGAACAAGTAGGAAGAGCAAGTAGGAAGAGCAAGCAGGACAAGCATATCGCAACCGATTTTCCAGACTCCCTCCCAGGGAAAACAAAAAGCCCGAGCCTTAAAGCCCGGGCTTT